>JGI24740J21852_10000024_pt1 | contig 50308 bp, 44 predicted proteins | sample KBSCornC6_FD_21852 | JGI IMG/M metagenome (IMG submission 21852) | reverse complement strand
GAAGGAACTCCACCGTCGGCGGGCGACGCCGCCCCGCCGAAAGCCTCACAATACTACGCTACGTCACCCCAAGCGACCCTCCCGCGGAGCGGGTTCGTGCTCTGGTCGGAAGCAGTCCATCCCGACCGCCAGCATCGTTGAAGCCGCTAGCGCCGACATTGCCGACATTCCATGATCAAAAACGGGTCGTCGAAACCTGCCCTTCGTTCACCAAGCCGTAGCGACGGCACGAGCGACCTGCCTTGGGTCGTTCGCGACCGCCGGCTCCGAGGTGAATATCTGAGGATGTGGACATTCACGGGGCATGCGATGAGGAAGGGTGACCGCTGCTACGGGGGATATTCGAAACCGCAAATTGATCCGGCTCGCACTTGATTGGGCGGTGGTGGCGGTCAAAAGCTATCACCGCGGAATGACGTGGCGCTGGTGGAGGCGATCAGATGACTTTGGACGGCCTATTGACGGTGCTAGCGTTACTGGCGGCGATCTATGCCGTGCTGCCTGCGGTCCAGCGCCTGAGGCTCGGGCTCGCATGGAAGAGCCAGGCGCTGCTAGGGATCGTCGCGGTCGTAATCATCCTTGCGCTGGAGCTATATGAGGTGCGGCCGCCCGCATGCCCATCCATGTTCGGCGGCGTCTGTCGATGGCTTGTTCTGCCGGAAGGCGAGATCGGCGTGTCGCGCAAGGTCGCGTTCCTGGTTGCGTTCGGCTGGCTGGTTCTTGCGGTGGTGATCCACAATCGTTCGCGCCCGTCTCTCGCAAGCGTTCCCACATTCACGCAGCTCGCCCAGGACCTTCTCGACGAAGAGCAATTTGGGGATGCGCTCAAGCTGCTGGAGCCTAGGATGGATCTGCTGGCGCGAGCAAGCCGGAGGCGCTGCTGGCAGCAAAGGTTGCATGATTGGCTCGAGGAATTCGGCCCCACTGGCTCGAATTCATGGGCCGCGTTGGCGCGCAGGCCGGGCGATCGGCGATTTGCGGGGGAGACCTGGCCGGCTTGGGCCGCGCGGCCAATCCGTCTGCTCGCGCGCGTCGTGCCACATTATCAGCGCGCCGAATCCGCGGCGAGCGACATGCTCCAGATGCTGTTCAACTCATCGAAACTGCTCGACTATGTCGCCGAACGCCGGCCCTATTTCGGCGTTGCCCTGATCAGGCACCAAGTCTACGGGGCGGCCGATTTCAGCGAACGGTTCCTATCCCGTCTGATCGCCAGCCCGGGCAGCGCACTCTATCACGAGCTGGCGACCAATCTCGTCACGGATGGTCCGGTTGCCTATGCCCTTCCGAGCCGCAACAGGCTGCTTCACTTCCTTTTCGCGGATGCCCGGCATACTGAGCAGATCTCTGCGTGGAAAGGCGTTGGCGGCTATATCGAGCGACTCCTCGATGGCGAGGAGCGGCCTGACTATTGGACATGGCTGAACGGGGATCAGGGCTGGTTCGAGGACGAACAGTATCGCGATCCGATCTTCATGGGCCTGTTGTTTTTCGACATCATGGTGCGCTCGGCCGCGCATCAGAATGTGTTGGGGCACATGTGGCTTTACTATCTCCGGCACTTTGCCCGCCGTCTCGAGGCGGGATATGATTCGAGCGGCGAAGGGATCGACCAGGAAGCCGAATTTCCGGTCCGCGCCGCGCGGCTTCTCTACGAGCTGGCCCAAATCGTGAAGGGATGGGTCGAGCTCTTCGAGAATCTCCCCGAAGATTCGGTCCATCGGCAATTCCCGCCCCGGCGGGAGTCACCGGGCTCTATTCCGCATGCCGCTGCACTCACGCTTGGCGACGTGCTCGCAACGGTCGCCCTGTCGGATCGCATTGATCGTGGTGTTGCCCAGACGCTCAACGACGTAATTTTGCGCAGTATCCGCGACTTCCATGATGACGGCGCTGACCTGTCGCGGATGCGGGAGTGGCTGATCCAGGCGTTACTCGATGGGGGCAACACTGCCGATCGCCGGCGCTATTACAACAGGCTCGCAGACCTATTCGCCGATACTGACCATATCCTTCGTCACGAGATCGAGGACTACGCGACCGAGCTCGAAAATCGAATGAACGAAGCGGACGCCGCCTGACGCTATGCTGTTGGGCGTGCGCCATTCTCCTGCGACGCCGCCGTTCCTATCTATGACTTAGATGATTGAGGCAAAGGGGATCCAAGATGAGTGACGACAATGCAGATCTCGTCGAAGATGACGAGGATATTGAGCAGCCCGCCGAACCGCAGTCGCTCTACGAAGAGGTGACGGCCGACGACCTCGCATCGGTCGATCTCAACGCGTTGACCGGCAGCATGACCCGCCTCGACCGGTACGCGCTGGTCGATCTGTTCTGGTCGAAGATCAAAGAGGCGGTCGATGGCGGCGACGCGCGGGCCGAGCGCGTTTACCGTCTCGTCTCGACCCTGGTTGGCCTGCATCTCCGTGTCGAAAGCGAAGGCGATCCGTTCGGTTTGCAGTGGCAGAACGGAACGCGGCGAACGGCGATCCCGCACGATTTCCGGGGCAATCAGAGTGAAGTCCTTGCCGATCTCGCGCCCGGCATCCTCCATCCGACGCTGCGCGCACGCTTTGCGGACGTCGCCTATGAGACAGGCGTGCGCCGGGCCGGGCGCACGGCGGTCGACGCCTATTGCGAAGTCGCGCGCCGCATTGCCGATGGCAGCGCTGCGCTGGAGTTTCCCGACATCGGCACGCGGGCGATGGACTGCGTGAAGCCGATTGAACGCAGCTTCATGATCAATGCCCGTATCGCCAAGCGGGGAACACTGGTCGAGCCGATCGCCGAAACCTTGCGCCTCGCTTTCGACAACGCGGTTGCCGAACGGGCCTATTTCCCGCTCGCCCAGCTTGGGCGGCGCGTCCTCCAGCACAAGCTGATCCCCGCCGAGGAAGTCGCCGAAACCGCCGCCAGCCTCGCGTCCACCGCCCCGCCGGAAGACTATGACATGGCGGTCAAGGAATGCTGGAACCTTGCGGCCGACGCCTATGACCGCGCGGGCGACGAGGATGCCAGCCGCGACGCCGCGATCAAGTCGATCGAACGGACGCTCGCCATGGCCGATACCGTGCCATCGAGTTCTGCAAAGGCGCATTGGGTCAAGCAGGCGCTGCGCGAATTCCGAGCGCGGGGCGATGCCAAGGATCGCGTCGATGAAATGCGCCGCCGCCTGCGCGAGTTGCAGGACAAGGCGCTCGACGAATTCTCAGGCATTCCCTTCAAGCTCGACGGGATCGAAGAGGTCCGCGACCAGACCTACGCGCAGTTCAAGGCGCTGGGCCTGACCGACGCGCTGCGATCGATGGTCGGTTTCTCCAAGGCCGACGATGTCGAAAAGCTCAAGGCACTGGTGCTCCAGCAGGCCAAGGACTTCCCGCTCTCGAACCTATTCGCGACCAGCTACGCCGACCATGAGGGCCGCGAAGTGGCGCGCGGGCCGTCACTCGACTTCGACGATCAGCCGAGCGAAGCCTGGTACAAGGAACACGGCATCCGCTACATGTCGATCGTCCGGCGCTTCCGGGTTCACGGCAATATCGAGCCCGCTCGCCAGGCGGTGCTGGAGCGGTTTTCGATCAACGAACAGCATATGCTGCCGATCGTACAGATGAGCAGCTTCATCCCTGCCGGGCACCATCACATCTTCTCGGTAGGCTTCGCGCGACTGTGGCAGGGCGACTATGCGACAGCCGGGCACCTGCTCTTGCCGCAGATCGAGAATTCGCTGCGCCATATCCTCCAGATGTCGGGACGGGACTCGGCGAAGATGGAGGAAGACGGTATCGAAGGGGACCGGCCGCTCAATATCCTGCTGGGATATTGCCGCGCAGACCTCGAAGCGATCCTCGGCATCGACATGGTGTGGGAGCTCGATGCGCTGCTGAATTTCAGGCCCGGCCCTGCGCTACGGCACGAGTTGGCGCACGGCAAGCTGGGGTGGAATGCCTTCTTCTCCGACGAGGCGATCTCGGCGTGCTGGCTGGTTTATCTGCTGACGGTCTCGCCGCTGCTGCGATATTGGGACAGCCACGTGGCGCCTGCGATCGCCGCGATGACGCCCAGCGGCGAGATTTGATCCTTTCGGCAATTCAGCCGCACAATATCAGGATGGGTCGGCCGAGCGCTCGCGGACACGCCGCCAAACCTCGCTCTGGGAAAAGGGGCGAACGACCTTGCCGACGTCCGTGATCGGGAAATCTGCGGACGCATAAACCTGCCGCATCGCCGCCTGAAAGAGCGCGAAATTGACGGCAGCAACGATGCTTTCATCAACGACATTGGCGCCGCCGCCGTGCTCGAAACTGCCGATCACTGCGAGATTGTGACTGATCGGGAAGATCAATGTGGTGTCGGTGCAGCCGAGCCCGACGCCATAAGGTCCGCGGTTCATCGTCTCGTCGTTCCACTGTAGCGAGAACGGACGATCCGAGGTGATGAACCCCGCCGAGCCCGGAGGCGCGATCAACAGCGTCCATTTTCGCTGCTCCAGGGTTGGCAGGATCAACGGCCACAGCAGGATTTCCTGCTCGATCAGTGTCTCTTTCGTGGCATTCGCCACGATGCTGCCGCCCTCAACGGCGGTACGCGCTTGCTCATAGGGGATTGGGTCGCCACCAAGCTCCGGCCCCATCTGTCCTGTAACCGCGTCCCACTGCTCTGGCGTGGCGACCATATTGCGCATCATCATCGATCCGACCTGGCTGATGATCTGGTCGCGCTGATCGCGAAACGCGGGATTGGAGATCGCGATACGCGCGATCAGGACATGGACGAACGAAAAATCGTCACGGTCTTCGATCGACCGCGCCGCGATGATCCGCCGGAACGCCTGATCGCCGAGCGCTTCCAGCTCGGCGAGCTTGCTTTCCACGACGTTGGGATCCTGGCCCTCGATCTCAATGCGATTATAGTCGCGGCGTGCCGCGACATTGCGCGGCCGGGTCACGAAACCCTTCCGGTCCTTGAGGTCGAACACGGTCAGCTTGCCGTCTTTCGAACGCGGCTTCGCAAAACCTTTAGATAATATTGCGGCACGAAATGATGATTGCGTGCGCCGCCATCGGCATCGTTTGTCATGCGCGCAGTGTATCCGAAACTTAGCTACGACAGGACAGGAATTGCCTAGACTAGCCGGGAGGTGGGTGGCTCGTCTCGATACATGGCTGTGGCGTGCCCGACGTCCGCGATAGGCGCGAATGTGACGCACCGGTTTGCTGTATGAAACGGCAGCTACCGTTGCTCCGCGCTACGAAGAGGACGTTCCGGATCGTCCGACAAAGCGGACATGATGACCGACCCGAACGCAGCAATGAGATGTCCGCTGCTGGTGAGCGAAATTTGGCCGCTGAGCGGCCGAGAGGGGTCGAACTTCCCTTCGCTAAATCTGTACCAAAATGAAACATAGCGCGAAGCATCTGACGACGGCTTGTGGCGGACACAAGCGTCGGGCAGCCCCAGCAACCCCACCTATCGATGAGTTGAAATCTCCCTGCGAGATGTGCAGAATACCCACGCCGGTCGGAAAATGCTGACAGCCTTCCGGTAGGATTATCCTGTCAGGCATCAATACGTCCGTCGCAAGTGCCGGACGGTCAGAACAGATGCACTTGCATCGTTCGAGACGCACCTAGCCCATTCAACCTCGGATTTTCCGGGGCCATGATGCTGTCGGCCGCATGGCCAGGTGTTTCGTGTCGCGTCCCCTTCCCGCCTCTGCCCCGGCAGATCGATATATCCAACCGCTCGGCGTTGACGGGAGCAAAGCGCCAATCCCCGTCCCAACATTTGCGCCGGACGATGATCTCTCGATTTCCATCGTGGCGCAAACCTATCGTAGCCAAGCTCCCGGACTTTTGCGCTATTTCACGCGCCGCACACGAAATAGCGACGATGCCGCCGATCTGATGCAGGAGGCGTTCGCCCGGCTCACCGCCCATATGAAGACCACCCGACTTGCCCATCCGGCGTCCTATCTCCAGAAAATCGCTCGCAACCTCCTTATCGATCGAATTCGGCACTCAAGGCACACTGAAGGCGCCCTGGGCGCAGCGATAGCTGAAGATATTGAGATCGGCGTCGCGCCAGAGCAGGAACTGGCCATTGAATGCGACGACGCCATGCAACTATATCGCTCAGCGCTCGAGGCCCTCCCCGATAAAACACGGCAGGTTTTCATCATGTCTCGGTTCGAGGAGTTGACCTACAAGGAAATCGCAGCTCGCCTCGGAATTTCCATTCCGACCGTTCAATATCATTTCGGTCGCGCTCTGGCGCTGATCGCCAAGACGCTGGACGCTGAATGATGCGAGATAACCTGGCAGATCTGTTGCGTGAGGAAGCGGCGGCTTGGTTTGCCGCCATGCGAGGCCCGGCTGCGCAGGAAAGAAAAGCCGAATTCGAAACCTGGCTTGCCTCCGACCCTGCGCACCGTTCCGCCTATGCTAGAATTGCCGAGATTTACAGCATGGGTAAATCGCTCAGAATCGAGATCAAACCCAACGCCGAGAAGAAGCGGTCCCGGGTCAGTTTGAAAGCGACAGTTATCGCCTGCGTCGGCTTGATGCTCATTTCCGCTTCCTGGCTTGCCTGGAAAACCATCAGTGAGGGGCCGGGCCCACAGACTGAAAGGTCTGTTGCTGAAGGGATGGCTCAGCCTGGCGCCTTCCGTTCAGCTATCGGCGAAATTCAGCGCATCAAGTTGGCGGACGGCTCCCTCCTCACTCTGGACACGGACAGCGTCGTTTCGACCGAATTCACATCTTCAGCGCGATCGCTGCGCCTCGTGCGGGGTAAGGCGCGTTTTGAAGTGGCGCATGAAGCGCGCCCCTTCTCCGTCACCGCCGGCACCATGATCGTTACGGCACATGGAACGGTATTCGATGTCAGCATCACGCCTGGCGGGCATTACAATGTGCACCTGCTGCGCGGCTCCGTCGATGTCAGGCAGCCCTCCGGTAAATCAGACCGCGCGCATATGGTGAGCCAGGAAATTCTTTCTCCTGGCCAGACGGTTGAGGCAGATGCGTCGGGATTACGGCGACCCAGATCCGTCTCATCCAGCCCGCCGGGCGACGACTGGCCATCCGCCCTGCGCAAATTCAACGGAATCAAGCTCGGCGCGCTGGTCGAAGAGGCCAATCGCTATTCCCGGACCAAGATCCGCACACCCGCCCCCAATGTCGCGGATCTGAGCGCCTCCGGCACCTTCAGGATCAACGACACGCAGCGGCTCGCGGAAAATCTCGCCATCCTGCTCGATCTTCGGGTCCGAAATGAAGCTGACGGAACGATCAGCATCATCAGCCAATAAAATTTTCTCAAGGGCCTAGTTCATCTCATAAATTCCGGAAATCGAGCGTGGTCTCCTTCATGCGCGGCAGAGCGCGTGGCCAAAATAGGGGGACTTCGTGCGACAGATTTTTCATCACCTCGCCTCAACCGCCGTCAGCATCGCCGCGGTAGCGGTTGCAAGCTATTCTCCGATCGTGCTGTGCCAGAGCGACGAAAAGGTCGAGTTCCATATCAAGGCACAAGACCTTGGCGGCTCGCTTCAAGCAGTTGCCACCGCGACGGGGCGCGAAATCCTGTTTCAGGCGGAAAGCGTTGCAGGCAAGACTGCCCCGGCCGTGGATGGGCGCTACTCTCCGGGGGAAGCGCTTTCCATTCTGCTTAACCAGAGCGGTCTTCACTTCCGGGAAAATGGAAGGAGTTTCGTGATCCTGGGGCGAGCGGAAGCGGCGGCGGCATTAAACGACGGCGCCGACGCTGCTAATGCACTGTTCGTAACAGCTTCCCGCATCCGGGGGGCGCAGGCAACCACGCCGGTCATTTCGGTCTCGCGTGAGGACGCCGCGCGGCAGGGTCAGAATAGCCTTGTCGATGTCGTCCGCAGCATCCCCCAGAATTTCACTGGCGGACAGAGTACCGGCGTCGTGGGCAGCGGGCAAAACGGCGAGGACAGCAACGGATCGACGGCGATCGATCTTCGCGGCCTTGGCGCTGACGCCACGTTGACCCTCGTCAACGGCCACCGCATGTCGAGCGATTCCGCCTTTCAGGGTGTCGACATTTCGGCCATTCCAGTGATCGCCATCGATCGTATCGAGGTCGTGGCCGATGGCGCCTCGGCGCTTTACGGCTCGGATGCCGTCGGCGGCGTCGCCAACGTGATCCTCCGACGCGATTATGACGGGCTGCTGACCTCGGTGGGTCTAGGTGGAGCGACGGACGGGGGGCTCTTTCGACAGCAATATGGTGCCGTGGCGGGCAAGCGCTGGTCAGATGGCGGCTTCATGATCGCTGGCGAATATCTGCATTCGACCGCCGTCACGGCGGATCAGCGCCCCTTCACCAGCAACCTGCATCCTTCCGCCGTGCTGATTGCGCCGCAAGAACAGTTCAGCGCGGTGGTGGCCGGCCACAAGCAACTGACGGAGAACCTACGGTTCGAACTGGACGGCAATTTCAATGTGCGAACCTCCTACCAGGCCGAACCCTATTCAACGACAGCCGATGTCCGGGAATATGGCGGCCTCTCCAACCGCAAGGCGCGATCCTATTCCATAACGCCCCGCCTCCTCGCCGACCTGCCCGGAGACTGGCATCTCAACGTCACGGGAACCCACGCGCGCAGCCTGACCAGTGCGCAGTTCTTCGTTTATGTCGACAGCCTCGAATATTATCGGACGCTCGTTCACTACAACTACACGATGGATGCGGCCGAGGCAGGCATCGAAGGTCCACTCTTTGCTTTGCCCGGCGGCGAAGCCCGCCTCGCCGCAGGTCTGGGTTACCGCGAACTCTCGCTCGATGCAGCCATCACCTATGTCGTGGGTGGCGTAAGCGATCCGCTTTTCGACAACAGCAATTCCCGCAAGACGCGCTTTGCCTATGGCGAGCTTTCCCTGCCAGTCATCGGCGCGGCCAACGGTGTGCCACTGATCCGGGAACTGACGCTGAACGGCGCCATCCGATGGGAATCGATCAAGAATACAGGCGACGTCGCCACACCGAAGTTCGGCCTGATCTACAAGCCCGTTTCGGATATCGCGATCAAGGCGAGCTGGGGACGCTCATTCAAGGCTCCTGCCCTCAATGTCGAGAACCGCGCCCCATCGGCAGGTCTTCTCCCCGGCGACTATTACACGCCAACCTCTCCAGGCGGCCTGCCGGTTCTCACCATCCGTGGAGTCGGCAAACTGCGCCCAGAAAAGGCCCGCACCTGGACTACGTCCATCGCGGCCACACCTAGCTTTCTTCCAGGCGCACGCTTTGAGGTCAGCTATTTCAATATCCGCTATCGCGACCGCGTCGTCGATCCGGTCGAGGTCGACAGCGCCGTCTTCGGAAGCGACATCTTCACCGACTATCTGACCCTGTTTCCCACCGTCGACCAAGTGAATGCAGCGCTGGTCGGCATAACGAGCCCCATCAACAATCGGACCGGGCAGCCCTTCGATCCCGCCGCGATCGGTGCGATCCTCGACGCCCGAACCCGCAATGCCGCGATCCAGAGCGCCCAGGGTATCGATTTCGCGGCAAGCTACAGCCAAAACATCGACAAGGACGATCGGGTGAACCTATCACTGGCTGCGAGTTATCTCGAAAGCCAGCAGGTCCTGAGCAAAGGGCAGCCTGTACAACAATTGGCCGGGACGATCTTTCATCCGCCGCACTGGCGGGGACGGGCGACGGCTGCCTGGGAGCACGCAAATCTGACGCTGTCGGGTGCCGTGAATTACATCGGCGGCACGCTCGACAATCGATATGAACCGTTCGTCCGAGCGGGCTCTTTCACCTCGACGGATCTGGTGGCCGGGTTCCGATCGCCATCGAAACATGGGCCATTTGCGGGTCTGGATATAACCCTAGCCGCCCTGAACCTTTTCAATGCGAAGCCCGCAATCATCCGCAATCGCTATGCCGCCGCAGCGCCTTATGATTCAGCGAACCAGCCAAGTTCCGGGAGGACTGTGAGCATCACCATCAACAAGGCATGGTGATGAACAGGAGCCTCAATGTCTTCGCCGCCGCCGTCCTTCTGGGCGGCGGATGGTGGATACCCCTCTCCTGCCGCGCGAATGAAGTGTCATGCACAGGAATCCTGCCGGCATCGAACGATGGCGGCGGTGGAGCAAGATCGGTCGAACCGGAGGATCTTGTTCGTCTCCGTGACTTTGGTTCGACACCGGACTTCGGAAACCGACCGATCTTCACGATTTCGCCGGACGGCACTCAGATAGCCGTCCAGTTGCGAAGAGCCGATCCGGTGGCAAATGACTATTGCCTCGCTCTGGTCGTGGTCGATTTGCGGGAGAAAAACGCTCCGCGGGTCATCGACTTGGGAGGAAAGCTCATTCGGTGGAGTTCTGACAATCTTGGCAGAGCGGATGTTCCCACCGGTATTCCGTTCCCCATAGCACCGATCTGGCTGCCCGACGGGAGATCTCTTCTGTTCCTGAAGCAGGCAGGAGGCGTGGCACAGGTCTGGCGCGCCTTTCTTGACGGACGGGGCAGCATCGAACTGACCAAAAGTCCTTCGGATATCGTCGCACTCAAACTGGCGTCGGACGGCAAAACCCTGTTTTACGCGAACAAAGAGTCGCTCGATCAAGCAAAGTCCGATCTCACGCGGGAGGCTCTGCGGGGTTTCCATTATGACGACCGCTTTTCACCCACGACCGGCCCCCGGCCATTGCCCGAGCCACCTACCCGACTTTCCATTTTCCGCCTCGATCTTGTCACCGGCTTCACGAGCTTCGCCACCGGAGCTGACGCTGAACGATTCCGGGCCTCTGCTCTGGACATCCTTCCCGGCGAACCAGCCCTTTCCCAGAGGGGAACGAAAGCAGAGCGGGTCAAACCTGACGGCGGCGATTCCGGGGCTGCGTTCATTGAGATCAACGACACGGATGGGCGACGGGTCCAATGTCGAGCTGCCGCCTGCAAGGATGCTCTGCCAAAGATATGGTGGTCACAGGATGGCAACCATATCCGCTTCATGCGATATGAAGGCTGGGGTCAAAGTCTGACCGGCTTCTATGAATGGCTTCCCGGCAAAGCGGCGCCCCGTCGCATCATGGTCAGCCCGGACCGATTTCTGGGATGTCAGGCCTATGGCGATGACCTTTTGTGCGCGCAGGAAGCCTCAAACCGGCCGCGCTTCATTTCTCGCATCAATTTCCGGCAGGGAACCAGCCGGACGATCTTCGATCCCAACCCTGAATTTTCAAAACTGAAACTGGGTACGGTCGAGCGCCTTCAGTGGAAAAACGCATATGGCATGGAGGCTTATGGTGATCTCGTTCTGCCTCCAGGTTACCGTGACGGCGTCCAGCTTCCCCTCATCATCACACAATATCGCACGCGAGGCTTCCTTCGCGGGGCAACGGGCGATGAAGTGCCGATTCAGGCCTTTGTCGGTCGCGGCTATGCGGTACTCAGCACGGAGCGACCGCGACCGGTCCCGGGTCCCGCAGCAGATCTTACCGCGAAAGCGCGCGAAAATTCTGATCTGGAAATCTTTACCGACCGCAAAAACGTCCTGTCGTCGATTGAGGCCGCTATTGACATTCTCGACAAGCGGCAGTTGATCGACAAAAGTCGGATCGGCATCACCGGACTCAGTGATGGATCGTCAACTGTGCAATATGCGGCGGCTCAGGGACGTCCCTTCGCCGCTGCGTCGGTAAGCGGTTGCTGCTGGGAACGAAGTCAGGATGCCCTATTGGGCCCAGGTATTTCGGAGGACTTCCGTGCCGCAGGCTGGCCCGCCCTGAACCGAAAAGCGGAGACCTTCTGGTCGAACATCTCACTCGTCGACAATGCTGCTAAGGTGCCGTTCCCTATCTTATTCCAGACCTCGGACGACGAGTATCTCATGGCGTTGGAGAGCTACACCGCGCTGCGGGCCGTTGGCATCCCTACCGACCTCTACGTCTTCGAGGATGAGCATCACAACAAATGGCAACCCGCCCATCGCCTCGCTGTCTATGAGCGCAACCTTGATTGGTTTGATTTCTGGCTCAAAGGCGTGTTGCCCTCCAATGGAATCCGCCGACAGGAGGCGTCTCGCTGGGGCGCGATGCGCGATGCCCGACGTAAAACGACTAGCCAGCCTGCAAGACACGGCTGGTGGTGTTTTCCTGGGAACTCCAGACATTCTCCCTACTCTCGGCATCATCGGGGCAATGAGCCTTAGCCCATCACCTTGGCGAGAGCGCATGGCCCGCGGCCGATGTCGTGCATACGGCCGCAACGCGCGAGCAACCCACGATCGATTGAGCACCTGTGCGCCCGCCGAATGGCGGATCGGCAAAAGGATTTGCAGTGGAGTCAAACCCGGTTTAGCTATGATAAAGCAAGCGGAAATTGGGGAGCGTCACTATGCCGGCCCGAATTGCTTTCTCTATCCTAGTAATCGTCTCGCTGACGACCGGCGCACAGTCACAGGCGGTGACCTGCACGGTGGCCGCGCACGGTCAGCTCAACTTCCCCGATGCGCTCGTCATGCAGACGGGACTCGCGGTCAATCCCGACGGGGCGGCCGCATCCTATGCGCCCGGCGATCACGGCTATACCTATATCAGCAATGGCGTGAACCTGATCGCCGACGGGAAAAAGATTTCCTGCTCCAAGAAAGCGAACAACCAGCTCTGCACCGACAGGTGGAAGGAAGCCGAACTTGGAAAGTTCGGACCCGGTACCCCCGAATTCTGCTCGTTCGCGATCGCGGTTATCGCCCTTCCCGGTAGCCCGCCACCGCAGACCTGCGAAGGCAAGAGCTACCGTTTCATATTGGGCAACGGCAAGGGTCAGCCCGCACCCGGATATCAGGTCACGAACATTGAGGGCCAGACGGTTACTACCTATTTGTCGACGACCACGCTGATGCATAGGGTGGGCGGCGAGGCCCGCTATGTCGACTCGTCGAGCCTGCCCGGTCTCGTCGTGCCCGAAGCGCGCCCCGACCTCGTCGGATCGATCGCATGGGTGCGAATGGGCTCGCGATCGACCTTCGCGATCGTCAACGATACCGGTCCGGCCTTCGGCGAAGCGACGGTCGCGCTCCACGAAGTCCTGCAATATGACACGCCGCCGCCACCGCAGCCCATCGGCCCCATCCCCTTGGCCCGCCGCTGTTCAGAGGTCGAGACGTTGCGCATACCGTTCGTCAGCAGGCCGGACCATGGCGACAAGGATCTCTGCAGGGCCGGCCGCAAGCCGACGTCGCCGTCAGATATCCGGGCTTATGGCGACATTCCGGGCGGCGTGCAGTCGGTCATCCTGAAATCGGTTAAGCCGCCGATGCGCGGCAATCTGGCGACGATCGAACTCACGCCGACGTCGATCCGCGAGACGGCGATTTCCGCCGGCTACGACGAAAAGAGATTGGCCGCGATGGCAGATTGCCTCAACCGGTCGGCGCCCAAAAGATAGCGGAGCGCTTGCGCCGGGGCGGCGATGGCGCGGGCTATTGGCTCCCTTCGAGAAGCGCCTTGAAGGAAGGGCGCGTGACGCAGCTGCTATCGGTGCTCTTGAGCATGTCGGCGAAGACGCCGCTGAACTCCGTGTCCGTCGATTTCACGCTGTCGCCGAACCAGATTTGGTCGATGACCGGATCGCCGTCTCCGTTGACACCGGCGAGGCCGAGCACAACGAGGAAGACCTTGCTGTCGACTTCGGCGAGAAGGGCAACCGACCGGTCTGGGCTCGGCGCTAGACCGGACAGCTCGGGGAAAGCGAACTCGACGGGGTTACCGGTCGCCGACCTGCGCGGCGAATAGCAGCCGGCGACCATCGGCTTCGCGGCCGACAAAGCTTTTAGCAGGTCCGCCCGTTTCAGCGCGAAGGGCGTCGGCGTGGTGCCGAGGACCGGGGTGCCTGCGGCGTTGACGATAAGTCGAGTATCGCCGCCGATCCGGACGTCCGTGTCGAGGAACCTGCGGAATTTCGAGCCGGGCCGGTCAACCACGGCCGGCGCGCTGAGCGCGGTGACGCTCGCGCCTAACACATCGTACCAATGGTCCGACTTCGATTTCGGCAAAGTCGGCGGGGTGTCGACGACGGGCCGCGTAATGTTGAACTTGGCGAGCTTCTCCTGAATCTCCGCTGCGTGCGTGGACCCGGAAAGGCAATCGATCTTGCCAAGTTGATTGGTGGTAAAGCCTTCCGACACCGCGGTCCCGTAGACGATGAGCACTTGGTCCTCACGCGAGAAGCCCATGGAGGCAAGATCGGCGAATGCTGGCTCGCACGCGATCTGGAACTTCTCGGGGGTGTCCTGCTTTGAGAGCGTGACGATCGCCTGGCTGATCGCATTCCAGGCCTTACCGCCGGGCACGTCGTGACGGCCGAGTAGCTGCCCGAATTTTGCGGCGTCGTAGGTGCTAAGATCGGGGAACTGCTTCTGAGTGTCGCGCGGGAACAGGCGCGACGCCCAATACTGGATGTCGATGGTGTAATCGAGTTGGTAGTAGAAGGCCTCGCCGTCCTCGCTACCGGCCAGGTTCCATTTGAAGCTATAGGCCTTGGGTGTGAAGTTCGTCCCATCGGTCGGATTGACGACGATGCGCTTGGTCGATTCCGGCGGATCGGCGCTCTTGATGTCCCTGGTGAAGCTGAAGAGGCTGGCGTTAGCCTGGCCCTTGATTTCATAATCGTCCTTGCCACCGCCGAACAGCTTCGATCCGATCTCGGTCACGGGACCGCCAATCAGATTTACGAAGCCGCCGAGGCCAGTCCAGAAAGCGTCCACTCGTGCCTTGTTGTTCTCGCGGCTCACCCAGGGCTTGAACTTTATGATTGCTTCCTGCGGGACGGCTATCGCCTGATGGTCGATCGGGATCCACGGCCCCGTATAATCGCCTTCCTTCTCGAAATAGGAGAGCGAAAAGCCGCAGCGCTTTCCCGAGGTCTGCGTCAGGCGGAATAGATTGACCTCGGCGCGGGCATCGGGGATCGCGCCTGCCCCCGGCGCGGTCAGTGCCAGCGGCAGGCTGACGGCCAGGCCCATATCGTAGCGACGCGCAAAGACGACATCGAGAAACGCCGCGTTGCCGAGCGAGCGGATAGCCGCCTTGCACCCCTTTTTCTGCTCGGACGACGACGGCGGCGCTGCACTGGCAACGCGCACGCGATAATATCCGACGTTTGCGCGGCCGCCGCTGACCGTCACGGATTCGGTCCCAGCGCCCTCTTTGAGATTGCCACTCATCGCGCGGAAAAAGTCGTTGACCGCGACATTATCGACCTGATCGGCCGTCGTCTGGGCATACGCCGGGCAGGTCAATGCAATCGAAAGCGCCGAAACGCCGATAGCGAGGCCGGAGCTTAATCCCGGCCAACTCGCGATCTCCGCCGTACCGCTACGCAAAGACGCATGTGCCGCCATAGTTTCCCCCTCACGAAACGCCCTTCTTTCATGTCACACGACAGCGCGGAATCTGCAACATTTTCCTGCTGTTCCGGCAAGGGGATAGCCGATAGTTTAGCCAATATGGTAGGATCCCGACGCGCAGATTGCCGCTAAACCTAACGTCCGCTTTCAGATGCTAGCTAACCAGCCCCGTCGCGATGGCCGAGATGGGCGTGTTATAAACTTGCTGTCTGTCAATCTGCGTTCAGCGTCGACATCAAGGGGGTCTGATATCCGCGGTCCGGATCGAGAAAGCCTCAGCGGGGCGCGGCGCAGTGCCCACCGAACTGGCCGAAAAACAAGCCTTCGCCGACGAGGCAGCCTCAGCGCTTTCGAGCGTGGAGGCCGCCATCGCTGTCACGGACTGGCGGGCACCGCATCTTTCCAACCCGAGAGTTCATTGAGCCCGAACCAGAGTTCGATGACCGGGTTCTTCCGCGCCGCGACGCTCGAAATCGGTAGCTTCACCACGGAGACGGGCTGGCTCAACAGGGGCCGAAGCTTGGCGGCCACCTTCTCGGCATCCTGACAGGGCTCGAATGCGTAGCAGCGCAACTGTGTCTGGTTCGGCGTGTGCACTTTATCTGGATGGCTGTCATCGACGGGCTCAATGCCATTTACGAATTTCACACCAGGCAGATCGGGTGCGACCTGCGCCAGATAGCGCTTGGCCTGCGGCACCTGCGACGCATGTGAAACCTGCGCATAGACCAGCGGCCGGGGCTTCTGATGTGGCTGGAAGCCGGTGCAGAAATAGGCCCGAAAATAGCCATAGGTCACCTCATCCTGATAGGAGCGGTCGAAGCCAGCCTTGAGACGGTCCTGCCAAGCCTGGGCGCCGGCGCTTTTGCGATACAGGACAAGGATTGTACCGGTGCGCGGCTGTTTCAGCGCAAGGTTGGTATTGATAGCATAGGACCGCACCCGGACTTGGTCGATGAAGGTGCCGTCGAGCACTAAGTCGCGCGGCGCTGCCTGGCGCAGTGCGGCAGCATAGGCTCGCGCCTTCTCCGCGCGCTCCGCCTCAAGCGCATCGCCCGCGCAATAATAAACATCGAATTTGATCCCCTGCGGCGGGAGTGCGGTACTCTTGGCGACGGTGCGCGCCGACCGGACGGCCAATGCGGGTACGAGCTCGACCGCTACAGCACTGGCGAGAACCAGCTTGGCGGGGATCAGCCGGGCTTCTCCGGCGACATGCTCGATGCGCCCGGAAGCAGGACTCCGCTCCGATTTCCTGATACTGGGTATTGGAGGATCGGGGATCACCTCCACCTTTTCATTCGGCCAGTCGGACAGCGGCTGCGGACAGCCCATGAAGCAGAATCTTGGGGTATCATCCATCGAGCCGACGTGCTGTGGGATCTGCTGAGCTTCCGGCGACAAGTCTTTCTGAGCGCGCTTGGCTTTCGTTTCAAAGGTGGTGACGAAGGTTGCTGTGGGCGCCTTGAGGTTCACCGGGTTGTGAAGATAATCAAACAGATATTGGGAAAACCAGTTTGGGCTGAGAGTCGTCCCACTGCGCACCGGTTCGCCGGGCCGCCCCGCGAACATGACCATGACATTGCTCAGCATCAGATCATAGCGGTCGGGCCGCGATGCATAGGCTATCGACAGCCGTTTCCTAACGCGCGGATCCAACGACGTCGGCGTCGAATGTGCTGCAAGGAACGTGTTCAGAAGCGGATTGTCGCGGCAGGCATCGACGATCATCAACAAGCCCTTGCCCTCGGGGCCGTTCACGCTCGCCGCCAACCGGGTCAGATTGACGGCGATCGGCCCCTTGTCCTTCGGCGTGTTCCCGCGCTGGAATGCTTCATATTGGGTATACTGTGTCAGAAGCTGCAACTCTTTATCGAAATCGACCTGAGCATCGACGCCGAAGGCATAGAACTCGTCATTGTTCTGGGCGCCATGCCCGGCATAGAAGATCACGGCGTAAGGATTGTTTTCGTTCACCAGAATCTGCTCATTGATGAACCCTGTCAGTTGCTCCTGAATCTCGTGCCCGGTCTTGTCGCAAATAGCGGCTTTCACGACATCGTCTGTGCTCTGCCCCGCGATAGGCGGCGTTATAAGCGGATAGATATGATCGGCTGCCCAGCCAATCCGCAAAAGTTCCTTGCGGAAGTCGATTGCTTCCCGACACGCATCGGGAAGATCATCGAGCGAGCTGAACTTGAGCTGGTAATGCGCATTGCCGATGATGAAGGCGAAGCGCTCGGGCTCTTTGGTGGTCTCCGACAACGGCGGTGTCGCAATGGAACCCGCGGAAATTGATAGCCCCACCAATAATAGCGATATTATTCGCAACAATAGCGGAGAACAGGCTCGCCTCATGGCCAAAAAACTCCGTAAATTATCGAAAGTCTTGCGAATCCCTACCAAGACAGCGTAACTTTCAATTTACTCGATGTGAAGTTTAGCTGCCAGACGGGAAATGCCGATGATCGATCATTTCTGGACACGCCGACACATTCTTCAAACGGGCGCTGCTCTCGCAAGCGCGGGGCTAGCTTGGCCGATTGGCGCCAAGTCGCTTCCCGCGGAGGTTGATCTCGTCGATGAGCCTACGCGAGGCTATTATGGCGACTATGACGTCACTAACTTTGGCCCCGCCGCCCTACGAAAAGCCAAACGAGACTTCGTGTTTCCCTCCGAGGTCGATGTGCCGTTCGGATACGGCATCGACATTTCGCATCACAGCAAAGAAGTCCCCTGGCACGCTTTGAAGGATGCCAAAGTCAGCTATGTCTACATCAAGGCCAGCCAAGGCCAGAATGGCAGGGACGGGAAGTTTGTCGAATTTTGGAAGGCGGCCAAGGCATCGACTTTACCATTTGGCGCTTATCATTTCCTGACGGCAGGCGTGCCGGGCGAAACGCAGGCCGCCTTCTTCCTCAAGCGACTTGCCGAGGTCGGTCATATCCAGAAGGGCCATCTTCAACCGGTACTCGACCTCGAATGGGACATTTTCGGCCCGACATTCAAACGCGTTGTGGTCGGCAAGTCCGCCATGGGCGACCCGTTATACAAGGACTATTGGGATGGGCTGTCCAAGTCGGCCATCGTTGCAACAGTCAACGCTTGGGTCGCCGTCATGCTCGCGGCAGCAGGACCGCTGAAGATCAAGCCCGTGATCTACACCAATCGAAGCTGGTGGGAGGCGCATGTGCCGGCAGGAACGGTGTTCCCGCATTGCACGATATGGATTTCAGACTACCGTCAACAAAGCTTCGCGAACAACGCCCCGCGATCGGTGCAAGGGCATGAATATCATCTTTGGCAGTTCACCGACCGTGCCCATATCCAGACCGGCGGCAAAAACTATGGGCCCTTTGATAGCAACAAGCTCCTATCAGACAGCATTCAGACACTCATCATAACATGAACGATGGCGGGCTTTTCACAAAGCGTGTGCGAGTTCGTGCACCTGATCAGTGCGCGCCACTTTCGCCGAGCAAGGCGATGGGCGGTTGTCCTGCATTTTCTGGCTGGCGCGGGCCTATACGGTTCGGCCACGCCCACTCAGACGACCACGCCACCACAATGGAGCAACGCCACCCGTAGCTGGGAGGAGAAGATCGTCGACGATGCCGGTGTTGGGCCTGCGGAGTTGGCACCAATGCGCAACCTGCGCATCGTGCTGCCGAAGCTCGTCTTTCGCTCAGGCGTCAGCCGCAAGCTGCGAGCCGGGTCTGCCTTCCCCAAAAGAGCGCTGGCCGCGCTCTGCCGTGCGGGTTTCGGTAAGGTCATCTTTCTCTACTCGCCGCCGCTGCCGGCCGCGTCGGCATCGTGCCAGCGCGACGGCCACGACATTCTACTGGCCTATGAGCAGGCGCTGGTCATGCGCAGGAATGACACCGCGCGGAAGCATGTCTTTGCCGCGATCCATGCCGAGATATTGGCGCCCGAGCCCAAACTCATCCTGCTGCACGATTTTGCGGGCCGCCACGCGGCGGGCTTCATCGCAGCGCTCGTTCTGCGCCAGTTTTGTGGAACCGATGGGCCGACCGCCCGGCAATATTGGCTCGACACGGCGGACAGAAGCCCGGTTGCCTCGCAGGACTCGATCCTGTGGCGCATCGAGCATTTCGAGCCCTATCCAGAGTGGAACCTAGATGATGCCCAGCGCCAGGCGCACTGCCCAGCCGAAGCCCTGCCCCACCCCACGATACCGACCAAGGCTTCCTATTCGTCGTCACTTGCGCGGGGGAGGCGATGAGTTCGACCTTCCACTGGATGCATGCTCTGGCCCCGGATCGGCGCCCAGCCCGTGCTGTCGGTTGCGCTCCGTTGCGAGCGTCGTTTCCAACAGGGTGAGCCACGGCGCGCCCGGTTGCGCCTGCTAGCGAACGGCGCCCATACCAAAAGCAGCGCGGTAGGAAAGTCCTAATGCCCGCCGTTCCGGCAGCCGCCTCAAAAGAGCAATAGGCGGCAGGTTTCGGCTTGGACTGAATTAGACTGAACGACTGGGATTGGCGCATTGTGACCGGTCCGCTCCAACCATCGCTGCCGGCTGCTTCATATCATTCCAGTCACTTCACAAACCTGCCCGACCAGTGATTCAGCCAAGCCTCCGCGTCGAGCAACATCATGAGCTTGGGATAGTCCCGCACCGACAATTGGGCCGTCGCCTGCAAGGCAGTCTCCAATGCGGGAAGGTCAAAAAAATGCCGTGACGCGAGCGTGCCATCTAACAGCCGTGCTCTAATCTCAGGGAGAAAATGGCGGACAATTAGGGCAACGAAGGGATCGGGCGATCCCTTGGTTCTGCGCTCGACTATCTCAGCGGGCAGCAGCGGTGCTGCGGCCGCCCGCGCGACAGCTCGATCCCGACCGCCCGCACACATATGCGAGGTCGGGATCGACAGGCAGAACTCAACAAGGGGCTGCGACATCAGAGGATTGATGACTGACAAGCCGCTGCTCCTGTCAAAGCCTTCAAGATGGTTCTGAGTTCGGAGCAGCATCGCAATGTGGGCTGCCTTTCCGGGCAATGCGTCCGGAGGCGCGCATAGCCAGGAGTGGTTGCCGTCATCCGCCAATGCGTCGATGAGATCGGGGTGCAGATAGAGGGGCTCTGGCTTCCAGAGATAGGAACGACCATATTGACGCCATACCCGCCGAGCCTCTTTTCCGATCGCCCAAAGTGAGGCGCCGGTGAGCCGGGCTACATCGCGCGCCGTTTCCAGCGCGCTGCTCAGCGATCCCTCAGCGAGAAATCGGTCGAGAACGGGCCTCGCCGACTGGCTGTAATAGAAGCAATTGTCGCCGCCATTTCCCGTGAAGAACGCTCCCGTCTGGACCGGTCCGCTGAGCGAACGAAATACCGCCCGCGCATAGGCGTGCTCATCGATGCTGCCGCTGGGACGCGGCAAATGCTCAGATTCGGCGCGATCGAGATCAATATCATCGAGCGAATAATAGGCCTGGGCCAACTCTGCTCCGAAACTGTCCGCAGCCGTTTGCGCATAGCTTCTCTCATCGCCTCTGGGATCTTCCGTCACCATGGTCAGACACCGAAATCGTCTGTTGGCGCTGGCGAGACACGCTCCCACGATCGATGAATCGAGCCCGCCCGAAAGGCCAAGCAGGCCGGCTGAATAGCGCGAGGACCAGGCGCTGACCGTGTGCATAAGCAGGCGCCTCAGCCTTAGCTCGTCGCTGTCCAGCCGGGGATCACGGCGATAACGAACATGATCCCATGGGTTCCAGAAGTCTTCGGTCTGGTTGCCCGATGTCCCAAGTATGATAGCCGTGCCCGGCAATAGTTCATTCACGCCGGCAAGAGCGGTGGCTTCGCGCGGCAGGTCACGCCAGTAGAGATGCTGGGCAAATGCGGAATAGTCGATGCCGCCCTTCCAGAAGCCGGCGGTGGCGAGCAAATCGGCGTCGGATGCGAAAACATGATCATGCCCGGATTTCATATGATAGGCTGGCAGCGCGCCCAGCGGGCAGCGCAGGATGCTCAGGCCGTCAGGCGCCGGGAAAACCGCCAGATAGGCGCCCCAGAAGCGCTCAACGAGATGACTTCCCCGGGTACGGACAATCGTGTCTCCGACATCCCCGGTCAGCTGGTCAATCCGGGTAGCTGGGCCGTGCGTGTGGAACAGCTCGCCGATGACAAGACCATCATTTCCCGCGAACGGAATACTGGCCATGCCTTCGGATATAAGGGCGACGTAGCGATCGGTCTCCCAGACATTATGCAGGCCCGTTCGCCCGATCAGCGCAGCGATATGCGCATCGCGCTGCTCGGATTTCCCACTGCACAGGAGGAGATAGCGATCGCAGCTCATATAGCCAGGATCGGCGTGTAGAGCCGCACGCGCTCGATGTTATCATTGAGAACAATATCTTGGTGCTGGACCCAGCAATGTGCGGCAAAGGGGCCGATCCGAACACCGAATATGAGCGAAGCGGGGAAACCGCGCCTCAGGCAAAGCGTGGCAAATGCCAATGACGAGGCCAGGCATCTGTCGGTGCTGCCGAGCAGCAGATTTGCAGCGCCGAAACCTGCAATCTGACGCCGCAGCCGCGCGGCCAGACCAGTATCCAGGGATGTTCTGGATGCCGATTTTCGCTTCGTGAAGCTGTCCAATATCTGGGCGAGAGGCCGTTGTCGGATTTGCCATTCCGCGTGCAACTGCGCTGCCACTGCCAGGATGAGCTCCGTGACGTGTGCCGACCCAGCAACGGGGTCCATATCTGCGCACGGCTGACACAATGGGAGTCGCCATTCGCTATCCCCCGCGACCTCGATCAATATCCCCTTTTCCACGAGCGTGGACAGGCGTTGCTGATCCTCGATGGGCTGGATTTCTCCATCGGCAAGACGCTGAACGATATTACCGGCCTCAGCATTGAGGCCGAAATAACGGTTCTCAGCGACGTCCAGACACAGGGTCTGACCCTCAACGGTACAGCAGTGCAGACCCGGACGCAGCGCATAAGCCATCGGAAAAATCCTGTATAAAAAAGCGCCGCCCCCGACCGGGAGCGGCGCTCAGCATGTCAGTCGTCGGAGAGACCGAGAACGGCCTGCCGGTTGCCCAGCGAGTCCTTGCCATCGATCAGGCCGCCCTTGGTTTCCGTGGTGACGGAACCCAGATCGAAGACGACGTCGTCATGCTGGTCAGTGCGGTTCATGATAACCTCCATTCCAAGATCGCTGCCCATTGCAGCGACTGAAATGATAGGCGGACCCAGAACTTATGGACGACCTTATAAGTTCTCATTCTGGTAGCTAATAAACGCCAAATTGACTTGAATGGTCGAAACAGAACCGCTTCCGATGACAGAAAATCAGAATTTTCCGGGCATATTCGAGGAAGGCGAGACCGCGGAAATTTTGTTCGCGATGGAAGATGCGCGTCGGATCCTCTTCCTGTGATAAGCCCAGATCGCTTCTCTGACGGCCGCATCGCGACCGGCTTTGGTCAGGTTCCAGATCATCAGCAGTTCTTCTTCGACGTTCCTGACGACAGATTGCTCATGGAGTCGCGCGACAGAAAGCATGTCACCGGCGGCCAGAACAGAGTAGAGATGAACCTGATTTCCGGGTCTGCTTCCGATATGCGCAAAAAGCCAGGCAGCGGCATCTCGAATAGCCTTTGGATGATGAGGACCACCGCGTTCGAGGGTCGCCATCGGTCCTGCGTCGCCGCCAAAGGACGTGCTGGCCTTGAGGGCATGTCGAACAAGATAGCCGTGCCAGATATAGAGATCACGCAGGGTCTGCGCATCGCGCTGCGGCACGACGAACCCTCCCCCATGGTTGAGCTCAAGCAGACGCTCGCCCACAAGGCGATGCGCGCAGTCTCGAACCGGGGAGATGCTGACGCCATAAAGCTCGGCCGCGGTCTGCACGACGAGCTGCGTTCCCGGTGGAAAAACGCCGTTGAGAAGATCGGCCTTGAGCTGCCGATAGATCCGTTCGGCCGTCAGAGGTTCAGGTGCCATGGAACGCTCCGATCAGGATGTTTCACCATCGTCGGGCAGTCCGAAGAACGAGGATCGGCGGCGGCTGAATGCAGCCGTCGAATGCTCGTAGATCAGCGCGATGTAACGGTCCTCAAGCTCCGAGAGATCTTCCTCGACCAGCAATTCTTCCGGTATCGACATTCTTCGCTCCATGAGAAGAAGCGGGATCATGATGTGGGTTGTCGAAAGCCCAAGCCGGTGCGCGCAAGCGAGATGCTCGTCGAGCTTCGACTTGGGGTTGCCCGCCTCAATTTCCCGCAACCAGCGAACACTCACCCCGGCCGCGCGAGCGAGTTGGGGTTGCGTGATACGGTCACGTCGGCGGCGCTCTTCGATACGTCGGCCGGAAATCTCCTTTATCGTGGAGAGAACCAGCGTGTTATCCTTGGTCTGAAGTCTTCGAAGCGACATGCACAGGCACCCCTGTCACTGGCTCGAAGCTCCCAATGGCACTTACCCGATTTCGAAAATTTATGCATTTGACGCATCCCGTCAAAAACAATCTCTCTCATTTTGAGATGAATTCAATGGCTTGCGACCTGGACGAAGCCGCCCCTCCCCCTCCAGGCCTGCCGTTCATCCATTTCGAGCTGTCGACAATCGGGCAAGCAATCCGCCGATCTCGCGATTCTCGCATGCGCTCAGACAATTGAGGCCGGCAATATAGATGCGGCCGATCTGCGGCGCATGGACCAGTCCCGATTGCGACACTCTTTCCTTGATGGCGCGCGCGGACCGGCCAAGATCTGACGGGCCACCGACGAAATGCTCGCCTTTGCCGATCAGGTCGGCAAGCCCATTGTCGAGCAGATCGGCGGCCAGTTCCTCCGTTTCCCGCTGCGCGAGCAGGTCGATCGCGGCCTGAAGCGTGGCGCCGTAGGGCAGCAGGTCCCGCGCCAATGTACAGAGGCGCAGATGGGAAGAGAGATAGAGCGCCAACCCACGCTCCGAGAGGTTCAATCGATATGTACGCGAACTCCTGCCTTTCATCCTTCGCACCTTCTTGAAGAAATGCGGGCGAATCGGTTGCGCGATTCGCGCGGCAAGACTGGGAATTTATCCGTCATCTCATCGCGCTGCCCGTTACAATAAGTCCATGATGCGGCACGCAAGTGCCCAACCGGCATGTCACTGCCGTCTGGCGGCACGTCAGTGCCCCGCACCGGCAAGTCAGTGCCCTGGCCGTTGCAGGGCGGGGGCCGTTGCGCTCATCGGGGTTTTACCAACCGGTGACGGCGAACTCACCCGAACGAACGAAGCTTCCAGCCGGCACCCATCTCGAGAACCAGGCTTCGACTGTGGAAGCCCAAATCCCAGGAGACATGCCCAATGGGCAGAGGCAATCCATGCGGTCCCCCTGCGCTCGTCATTCTCATGGCGGCAACTATGCCCGCAACCGCAGGCACAGGGCAAGCTGTGATCACGCAGCAAGGCGGCATAGCACCCGCACGTCGGCTGACACTTCGAGAAAATGGTGGCGAATTCGTCATCGAGACGTCGCTGGACGACCCAGCTCCCGTCCGTTTCCCGCCGATCCAGGTCGGGCGTTCGGTCCACCTCGATCGCGCACTTCTCGCCCCAAAGATGCAGACAAGGAGTTCGGACCATGACGAACCGCAATCATCTCCTCGCTAACGCCGTCATCCTCTGCCTGCTGGCTACGAATGGCGGGGTTGCGAGCGCGTCCGAGGCTCCGCCTGCTTCGACTGAACTGGATGCCATCGCGAAAAAGGCCGAGCTCCAGCTGCATCAGAGCTTTGCCAATCTTCAGTTCGAGGATTTCGGGCCGGCGCCGGTCAAGGGCCCGATCTTTCAGGCAAGCGCCGGCGGCCGCATCCTCTATTATGCGCCGCAGAGCGATCATCTGCTCTTCGCCACCATCTACGACCGGAGCGGCGTCAATCTGACCGCCCTCGCCCAGGATGCGAGCGCACGACGAAAGCTCGGTCAGCTTGATCCGGCCCAGGCGCTTAGCATCGGACCGCCGGGCGCGCCGACCGTGATCGAGTTCACCGATCCGGACTGTCCCTATTGCCGCGCGCTCGATCGCTTCTGGGCGGCGAAGGCCGCCGAAGGAAAGCACGTGCGTCGGCAAATCTATTTCGTGAGCGGCATCCACCCGCAAGCCGCGTCCAAGGCCGAGCATATCCTCTGCTCGAAGGACCAGGCTGGCGCCTTCCGCGCCACCTATGCCGGAGATGCGCCAAAGCCCCTCGTAACCTGCAAGGAAGGCGTCGCGCGTGTTGTCGCCAATGCCCAGGCCGTCAAAGCCATGGGCATCTCGGGGACGCCGACCCTCATTCTCGATGGCCGGGTCATCTCCGGTTTCCAGCAGGCCGAGATCGAGGCCTGGCTCGACGAGAAGCAGGCGCCCAAAAAGCCGCCCAGCTGACTTCCTCCAAATTTGGCGGGCTCATGGTGACGGACGAACAAGCTCCGAAACTTGAGCAACAGATGCCGGCGACAGGGCCCCGTTTCTCAAGGAGCCACCCATCCCTTCGCTGGCCGTCAACGAACACCCGCGTCGGTGCCGGCAGGCATTCACAGGGGACGGCTCCTTATTGCCTGGAGAAAAGCCATGCTCAAACTTGCCTCACTGCCTGCCCCCTTCCGGTACCGGATGCGCCGCATCTCTTTTGCGTCGGCCGATGCCGTGGGAACCCTGCTCGTCGCGATGACCCTGGCATCGGCCGCCCACGCCTTCCAGGCGCCGGCCGCCGGCGACCTTGGCTACGATATCTACGACATCGTGGTGAACCAGGGGGTGAAAGGGCCGCTCGGCTTCGTGGGCGGCGTCGCCGCCTTCCTGTTCGGGGTCAGCCGCCTCTTTTCCAACATCATGATTGGCATCCCGACGATCGTCGCTGCGGTCTGCCTCATCCGGGCGGATTCCATCCTCCAGACCTTCGGCATGATGGTCTGAAACCCGCCTAAAACAGGGACTGGCGCGGATCTCAAGTTCCGGGTCCGCGCCGGACACGGGGAGCGAATGGTCGCTCCTCGTAACAATCACGCCTGGTCCAGGCGTGATGAAGCAAGGGAGAAGGACGTGGACGAGAGACTTCCCCAATTCCTGCACAAGCCGGTCCAGATCCTCTGGTTCGACGCGCAGGAGTTCATCGTCGTGGTGTCCACCATTTTCGTCGCCGTCATCGTCGGCGGATATGTGGGCTGGTCGCTCCTCGGCGTCCTTCTCCTCTTCATTCCCTGGAAGCGGACCAAGCCGCGCGGCTTCATGCCGCATCTCGCCTGGCGCTGGGGGCTGCTGAAGCTCCCCCGCTACCCCGGTCCGACCCAGACCCGCTTTTGCGAGTGAGGTATCCTATGTTCGGCAGATCATCCGCCCGAGATACCAGCGATCCCTTGCTGGACAAGCCCGCGAGCTTTGGCATCCATCGCTACCTCCAGGGATCTTCCAACCTCTTCGAGGAGAACCGGCTCCTCAAATTCTCGGTTTTCGGCCTGTTCGGCATCACCGCTGTGCTGGGCATCGCCCTCTATACGACGAGCCAGAACCAGCGGACCGTGGTCGTACCCTTTGGCGCGGGCGGCGATCTCTATGTGACCGGCGGCAAGCCCTCACCCGCTTATCTTCGCACCATGACGCGCAATATCGTGGCGCTTTCGGGCACCTATTCCGCGCTCTCGGCCGACCGGCAGTTCCAGGAATTGCTCAGTATCGTCCACCCCACCGCCTATAATGGCATCCGCGACAGCCTGAACGCGATCCTCGACGAGCTCGCCAACAACCCGACGCTCTCGATCGCGACCTATATCCGGCCCGACCAGCCCGTCACCTGGACCGACCGCCAGATCCTGGTGCCGGTCGAGAAGGTGCGCGTGATCGGCGGCGTCATCCGCAAGTTCCGGGGCAATCTGCGCATTCGCTACACGATCGATGCCGGACGCTTCTGGCTCCTGTCCCTCACCGAGGAGAGTTTCGATGCCGAACTTCGGTAAGCGCCTCTGCGCACCCGCCGCGCTCATCACCGCCTGTCTTCCTGTCCCGACATTCGCGCAGGCCATCATAGCCCTGCCCGACCAGACCAGCAGCATCCGCCTCTCCAACCGGGACATCAATCATCTCGTCTGCCAAGGCGGCGAGATCGAGGACGTCAAATTCTCAGCCGAAAAGGCGATCGCGGTCGAGAAGGCTGGCGCCGACGCCTGGGTCAAATTCCTCGTTAGGGAAAGCGACGATGCGGGCCAGGTGACGCGCAGCTTTGTCACCACGCCTTCGGAATTTTTCGTGACCTGCAACGGCGCGATCTATCCGCTCTATGCTGAGCCCTCCGACATTCCCGCCCAGACCGTGACGCTTGCGCCCGGCGCCAGCCAGCGCGCCCGCGCCAATGGCGAGTTGCTGGGGCCGCTGGTCGAGGAAGAGCGCGCCGTCTCCATCACCCTCTCGATGCTGCAGGACCGGGTGCCGGCCAGCTTTACCGAGGTCGCCGTCTCGCCAAGGCCGCTTGCGCTCAGCGCCGCGCCCGCGCTGCGCATCACCGAACGCCGCCGCGTGACGATCGAGGGCACGGGCCTTTCGGCATCCGAATATTGGGTCGAGGCGAGCGCCGATAGCGAGATTGACGAGCGGCTGTTCCTGGGCACCGCGATGGGCGCGCGCATCTTCAGCGTCACCCTCGATCGCCTGTCGCTACGCGCCGGCGAAAGCGCGCGGCTCATCCTGCTCCGGCGGGGAGAAGCGCTGTGAGTGGCGGCGACGACAAAACCCCCGGCGACAAAGGCGCTGGCTCCGGCAGCGGCAATCCCGCCCCGCCTGCCGCCACTCCGCGGAGGCATGCCGGGATGCAGGGCTATTCCCGCCCGCCCAAAAAGGAAGGCACCGGTGACAGCGCAAAGGACGGCAGCGTCCAGAATGCAGGTCGCGGCCCCGCGCTCCTCGACTTGAAAGCCCGCTGGACGGCCCTGAGCGCCCGCCAGCAGCTGCGCGCGCGCCAGGCCAGTGTCGGGGTCGTCATCGCGATGTTTGGCTGTGGCCTCTACACCGCCTCGACCGGGTCGAAGGACGTAGCGCCGACGGCACCGGCGGCGTCCAACCTCAACATGGGCGCAGGGCTTCGCGGCGACAGCCTCGAGACCAAGGTGCGCGGGGATCTGAAGAAAATCCTCGACGGCCAGGCGCTGTTGGGCGACCGGGTGACCGCGATCGAGGAAGGCAAGATCGCGCCGGGCGCGCGATCCTCGACGGACGCGGCGGAGGGCGATCTCCCGAGCGCCATGCCCGGCGACATCCCGGCCTTCCCACCCAGCCCCAGCGCCCATGAACTGGAAAGCGCCGACGGTACCCTCCCACCGCCGCCCGTGCCGTCGGCCCCAACCGCGCCGCCCGCCCCGCCGGTAGAGCGCCAGGTCGGCTCGATCGGGACCGCGACCGCCGCACTCACCGCCGATGCAGGGGACAAAGGGGCAAACGGCGTTAAAAAAAAGACCCGGACGATCTATTTGCCGCCTGGTTTCATGAAGGCGCGGCTGCTGACCGGGATCGACGCGCTGGCGAGCCGGGACGCAACCTCGAACCCCGAACCGCTGATCGCCCGAGTCCAGGCGCCCGCCGTGTTGCCCAATGACGTCAAGGCGAACCTTTCGGGCTGTTTCGTCATCGGCAACGCGACCGGCAGCCTTGCCAAAGAACGGGTCGAAGTCCAGCTCGTCTCCCTCTCCTGCGTCGATTTCGACGAACGCTCGGTCGTCGATCAGCCGATCAAGGGCTTCTTCGTCGATACCGACGGGAAGAAGGGGCTGTCGGGCCGTGTCGTCACCCGCGCCGGGGCCGCGCTTGCGCGCAGCTTCATTGCCGGCACGATCTCAGGCATGAGCCAGAGCGTCGAGAACACCTTTGGCGACACCTCGGTATCGGCGCTTGGCACCGTCCGGTCGCTCGATGCCGGCGACGCGGCAAAGACCGGCATTGCCGGCGGCCTTTCCAAATCCTCCAACAAGCTCACCGACTTCTATCTCGATCTCGCCCGCCAGGCCGGTCCCATCGTCGAGGTAGGCGCCGCCAAGGATGTCGTCGTGGTGATCCAGGAAGGCGTCGCCCTCGAAATCAAGCCCACAGCGGGAGGCAAATTCTGATGCGCCCGCGCCTCAACCAAGGAGACAGGACCATGCGCCTTCCCGCCTTCCCGTCAGCTTTGCCCCTGCGCCGCGCCGGCGTCCCGCTGCTGATGCTCGCCAGCCTGCCCGCCTGCACCGCCATCGGATCGGTCATGTCGCCCTACCCGGAAAAATTCAGCTGCAAGAATAGCGACCATGGCCAGTGCATCCACCCCGAGCGCGCCTATGAGGACGCGGTCGCCGGCGCCGTCTCGCACTCCGATCCCAAGGTCACGAACGACAGCAAGATGCTGAAGGGTAACGCCGCCGCGTCGCACGGATCGACGGGCCGCACCAGAGGCAAGGCCGCCGCCCCCTATCTTGGCTATCGCGACAGCGTCTATCGCGAGCTTCAGGGGCTGGTCGAAGCGCCGGTAACGCCGATGCTGCGCCCCGGCCGCACGATCCGCACGCTGATTCTCCCCTATGCAGACCGGGAGCGGCCGGACCGGCTCTACATGCCGCGCTATGTCTATTCGATCCTCGACAAGCCCCAATGGGTAGTCGGCGACTATCTGGTGAGCCCCGTCAATCCGGCAACCCGCGTGCCGGTTCTGGAGCAGGTGAAGGCCAAGCCCGCGCCAATGGAGACGAGCGACCTTCCCGCTCCCCCACAGGAACAGCCGCGGGAGGAGGGCCAATGAGGGCGCCCGGCACCCGCCATGGCGGCGGCATGACCTTCGAGCGGCTGCGCCAGAGCGTATCGCGCGATGCCTATTCCGACTTTCTGCCGATGGTCGCCTGGGTGGAGGAGGAGGAAGCCTTTCTCTGCATCGACGATGGCTGGGGCCAGGCCTGGGAACTGATCCCAAGCGCCTATCTCTTCGCCCATGTCCATCAGGCGCTGCTGGGCCTCCTCAACATCCAGTTCGCGACCGGCACCGTCGTCCAGCTTCATTGCTTTGCAGACCCGCTGATCGACGATGCGCTCGACGCCTTCCTGGATTTGAAATCCCGGCCCGATCCGCTCATCCAGGCGTCGGCGCGCCGGACCCGCGATTATCTGCGCGAAGGAACGCAGGGCCTGGATGCGCTGCACGGCATTCCACTGCGTAACTTCCGACTGCTCCTCTCGATCAAGACCCGCAAACCGCTGGGCCATGATCTGCGGCGGCAGATCGAGGAACAGCTCTCCAAGCTTGGCATCGCCCGCCTCGCGCCCGAGGCGCTGGTGACCTTCTATCGCCGCATCTTCAATGGCGTGTTCGAGAATGCGCCGGGTGTCTTTGCCCAGGGCAGCGACGACATGCCCGCGCGCCCGGTGCGCAAGCAGCTGATCGATGCCGGCCCGGATCTCGTCTTCGATGGTCCCGAACTGTTCCTCGGCGATCAGGTCGCCCGCTGCCTGACGCCGAAATCGCCAGCCCGGCGCGTCACCGCCGAGCGCTGCAATCGGCTGCTCGGCGGCATGCGCGGCGCATCGGAAGACAGCGACCAGATTGGCGGCCCCTTCCTCTACACGCTCAACATCCTGTTCGATCATTCGAGCTTCGAAATCCACAAGCGCGCGCAGATCCTCTCCGCGCAAAAGGCGGCCGGCAGTTTCGCGGTCGAGGTGGGCAAACAGATCGAGGAGATAGGCTGGGTGCTCGACGAGGCGGGCAACAGCCGCTTCGTCTCGGTTATCCCGGTCATCTGGGTGTTCGGTCGCGACAGCGCGCAAGCCCTCGAAATGGCGGCTCGGGCCAAGCGCCTCTGGGAAAGCGAGCCGCTCCCCTGGATGATGCAGGAGGAGAGCTATCTCAATCCCGTGCTGCTGCCGATGGCGCTCCCGTTCGGCTTCTATCCCGATCGGCGCACGATCAGGATGCTGGAACGCGATCTGCCCATGCCCGCCAAGGCGGCGGCGCTGCTGGCTCCGGTCCAGACAGACTTTCGCGGCGGCGGGCGCCCCGCCCTTCTCTATGCCGGACGCAAGGGCCAGCTCATCACGCTCGATCTCTTCGATCCGCGCATCAACAACTATAATTTCATCGTCTCGGCCGAGAGCGGTGCTGGGAAAAGCTTCCTCCTCAATAACCTCTGCCAACAATATTACGCCCAAGGCGCGCTCATCCGCATCATCGATATCGGGGGAAGCTATGCCAAGCTCTGCACGCTCTGTTCGGGCCGATATATCGACATTGGCGAGGAACATCTCGTCCTCAACCCCTTCGACATGGGGTTCGCGCTCGATGGCGACGATCGCCAGTCGGCCATCTCCATGGCGGTCGCGATCGTCGCGGAAATGGCCAATGCCGCAACCCGCAAGGGCGTCAGCACCTCTGAGTGGAATCTGCTGAAGTCCGCGGTCCAGTGGACGATCGACAGTGGACGGGCCGAGGCCGGGATCGACGCGGTGCGCGACTGGCTCGGCGCCTATCCCGCTTATGCCACAAGCGACCTCGACCGCGTCGATCATCTCGTCCCCACGGCCCGCGAGCTTGCCTTCAACCTTCGCGATTTTGGCAGTTCGGGCGCCTATGGCCATTATTTCAACGGGCCCTCGACCTTCGACATCTCCGCCGACGAGTTCGTCGTGCTCGAACTTGAGCGCCTCAAGGCCATGCCCGATCTCTTCAACGTGATCGTGATGGTGGTGGTGAACGCGGTCACCCAGGAGCTTTATCTTTCCGCGCGCGACCGGCCGCGTTTTGTCCTGTGCGATGAGGCAGCCCAGTTCATGACCCGGACCGACGGGCAGGATCTCTCCCGCCTTGCCGAGGTGTTCGGCCAAGGCTACCGAAGGGCGCGCAAATATCAGGGGAGCTTCGGGGTAGTCCTCCAGTCGATGAACGACCTGCTGCTGTTCGGCGGCACGGGACAGGTAATCCTCGAAAATGCCGCCACCCGCTTCCTCCTCCAGGGGTCGACCTATGACCGGGCGGTCGAGAACAAGATCCTCGATTATTCGGGATTCGTTCTCGATCTCCTGAAGTCGGTCCGCAACAACAAGCCCAACTATTCTGAAGTCTTCATCGACTCGCCGCTGGGCCTCGGCATCGCCCGGCTCGTCGTCGATCCCTTCTCCTACTGGATCAACACCAGCGCGCCGCAGGAGGTGGCGGCCTTCGAAGCGCGGCTGCGTAGCGGAAGATCGCCGCTCGAGGCGATCTGCGATCTCGCGGGCGTTGACGCAACCGAAGTCCTCGGGTCCGCGGCCAACGGGGAGGCGCTGTGATGAGCAAGCCCTCCATCGACCAGAACCAGCACCGCTTCGAGTTCGAGACCGACCCCGCGCTCGAAGCGTTCATCGAGCGGCGCGCCGCCGCCAAGGCCGAAGCGCAGGCACTGTACTGGCGTTTTCGCCTGATCACGATGGAGACGATGATGCTGGGGCTGCTCGTCGGCGCCGCGGGTCTCGCGCTCCACCAGCCGCCCTTCCTCGTCTTCCGCGCCGCTGTCATGGTCGCGGCCGGCTGCTTTGCCAGCGGCATAATCCTCATCGGCCTCACCGGTGCGATCGACAAGGGGATCATGCGCCTGCGTGCCTGGTGGCGGGCAAGATGAAAGGCGTCCTTGACCCCGCACCCGCGCCGGGACCGATCCGCCTGCTCGTCGGAACGCAGCTAATGCTGCTCGTCCAGACCATGCTGGTGTTCGACGCGGCGGACGGACTTCCGGCCAGTCTCAGGGCCTATCTGCTCGCATGCGGCGTCCTCGGCGCCAGCGCGCTCATCTGCGCCATCCGCGGTGAGAGCGGACAAGGCGAGCCCTGGTGGAGGCGACGTCATGAACGCTGAGCCGAGCTATCCCCACCGCGCCCGCCATGCGCTGATCGGCGCACTGATGCTCGCCCTTGCTTGCCATGAGCCGGCGATGGCCGCGACCTCCACGATCGGCCGAACCTGGCCGATCGCCGAGCCCGACGCCATGGCGGAGGTCGAGGCCCGCGCCGCCAGGGCGCCCAGCCTTGCCTCCCGGCTCGGCCCGCGCTCGAGTTGGTCGGCGCTCCAGGCGGCGCCATTGGGGCAGGCCAGGGTGGACCGGGTCCGCAGCCTCGTCCCCTTCTATACGGTGGAGGAGGATATCCGCCTGCCCGATGGCAGGCTGCTTTACGCCAAGGGCTTCACCTTCAACCCGCTTGACTATGTGTCTCTGCCCCAGCGCCTCGTCATCGTCCACCCGCGTGATCTGGGCTGGGCATTGAAGCAGGCTCGCTTTACCGATTTCATCCTGCTGACAGCCGGCGATGCGCTCGACCTTTCCGAGCGCAGCGGACGGCCGCTCTTCATTCTGGAGGAACGGGTCAAAGATCGACTGGGCCTCACCGTCGCGCCGGTGATCGTCGCGCAGCAGGGTAAGAAGCTCGTCCTCACCGAATATGCGCCGCTGCGCGCAGCGGGCGGGAGCGCGCGGCCATGAGGCCGAAGTTCCTTACGCGCATGGCGCCGCTCACACTGGCGCTGGCAGCCAGCGGCGCGGCGGCGCCTGCCCACGCCTCCAAATGCGAGGCCGGCACCATCTTCAACCCCATCACCAAGGTGCGCTGGAACTGCATCTTTCCGATCACGATCGGCGGCGTGCGGGTGGGAAGTTTCGACAAGCTCGACAAGGAACTCGACGCCCAGTCCGCCTCCAAGCCCTTATGCGCCTGCCGCAAGGGCGCGACCTTCTGGTTTGGGGTGAAGGTGAGCTTCTGGTCGCCCAACCGGATGATCGATGTCGTCACCGAGCCGGGCTGCATGATGGCGCTCGGCGCCGATCTCCTGCCCACCGGCGGCCGGCTCCAGGGCAGCCAGTCTGGAATCGCCGATGGCACCAACAGCCAGAAGATGTTCGCACAGATGCATTATTATATCTCGCCGGTCTGGAAGATGCTCGACATGTTTACCGACCTCCCCTGCATCGAGGATGACGGGTTCGACGTCGCCATGATCACCGAAGTGCTGCCGACTTGGCAGTCGGGCACCTTGGGCGCGATCATCCAACCAGAGGGCATTCTCTTCGGCAATCCGGCAGCGGGTCTTGCCTGCATGGCCGACAGCGCCGCGGCCGCCGCGGGCAAGGTCATCGATCCGCTCTTCTGGTGCATGGGAAGCTGGGGCGCCACCTATCCGGTCGCAGGCGACATCCATTTTGGCGACAGCGTCGAAGCCTGGGCAGGCCTTGCTGCCAGAGGCACGTTCATGATGGGGCGGCTCGGCGCGCTCACCATCAGTTCCGCTGACGGATGCTCGTTCAAGGCCCAGCCGATCTGGACCAAGAGCCGCTACAAGCTTCAGATCATGGAGCCGGTCAAGGGCGGCAAGTGCGTCAACATCGGACGCCCCGGCGCGCTTTGGTCCTCGGGCAAACATGCGCCCGGCAAGGACAATGCCCAGTTCATGTCCTTTGAAAAGGTGATCTGCTGCGCGGGGGTATCCACCCCATGAGCCAATCCCTTCCCCCATCCCCCACAGCGATCGCCTGCTTTCGATGGTCTGCCCGCCAAGGCCTGAACCGGCCGCTCGATCGCTGCGTGGGCGGAGCGGCGCTGGCGCCATCCGGCGCCGCTCCATCACCCGATTCTTCCCGTGCGGCTTTGGAAACGCACGGGGAGAAGGTCAGCACGGCCAGATGTACCCCCGGCGAGCGAGGATACCCCCCACTGCCTAAATCCTCGCCCGCTATGGCCGTGCTGACCATCATCGACGGAAGGGCTGCCTTCCGATGCCTCTCGGCACCATCCGACATTGCCGGGTCGTGCCCCTTATTCCGGCTTCACGCGATGGGACGCTCGCGAAATAGGGAGAACGAGGCATGAGAACAGGCCTCCCCACCAGCCTTGCGATGCTGTCAGCTCTGCTCGCGCAATCGGCGTTTGCGCAAGACATGGATGCAAGGGCGCGGGCGGCGGCGGCCGCCTCGCGCGCCAAGTCCGGCGACAGCGATGCGATCAGCAACAATTATCTGACGCCGGGCCTAGCCAATCAGCCGGTCAACACGGTCGACAACAGCTACAGCTTCACGCCCAATCTTGCCTGCCAGCAGAGCGCCACCATGCTCGAAATGCTGGTCCAGCCGGGTACGAGCGGAGACGTCACCCGTCTATCCATTTCCCGCGACAAGGATCTCGACGGTTCCTTCGATCAGGTCCTGACCCTCCCGGTCCCGCTATCGGGGATCTGCGCCAACGGCGTCATCTCCTGTTCTCCCGGAAGCTGGAACCAGTGCCAGAGTTTCAAATGGGATGTCAGCAGTAGCGGCGACCTCAAGCTCAGCCAGGTCGATCTGCCGGACCTTGCCGGTTGCTATTGCGTCAATGCAAGCTGCGGCGCCAACCTTGTCTCGGGCAATCTCCCCTCGGTGTTGAAGGATCTGGGCGGCGGGGTGATCGGCGCGCTCACGACCGCCGACCCTCGGATCGCGGTGGCGCAGGCCAGCATCGACGGACCGGTCATCCGCTATGTCGGCGCGCAGACGACCGCCTGCTCGTCGTCGCCTGCGGTGTCCGCGACGAGCTATCGCGCCAACCCGACCGCGATCAGCGGGGACGCCTATGCCGCCTCGCAGGCCAGTTCGGTCTTCACCGCGCTGGCGGCCTCACCGGCGGGGAATGGCAAGGCAGAGGAAACACGGTCCTGCACGATCGAGCGAGAGATAGCGGTCAAGTCCTGGGACTTCACCGATATCGTCGCGGCCAGCGGGTCGATCACCTCGACCAGCAGCTGCGGCACGGGATGCCTCCGGTTCCAGATCAGGGGTGCAGGGAGCTGCGGCAGCAATCCGCCCGTCTATACGGTCACCTTCAATCCGCTGGCACCCAGCCGGATCGTTTCGGCGCGGATCATCGAGATGGGCGCCGACGACTGGGTTCAGGGGCGGATCAACGGGCAGGTCGTGGGGTCCGCGGGTAAGCGTCTCTGGGCAGGCGATGGCTTGCCATCAGGCGACTGCCGTATCAGCGATGATCCATGGTATAATCGCACGCCCATCGACTTTACCGACAGGCTCAAGTCCGGCACGACGTCAGTCAGCGCGCGGGTGCGCGGCGGGGGCGGCGGCAACTGGGGCTATGTCACCGTCGAGATCCAGGTCGACACGAGCTGCGAGGTGAGCGAGCGGCTAGTGGATCTGTGCGCCGGCTACGCGGGCGATCCCGCCTGCCGCCTGACCCAGGAAGATGTCGACGGCGTCGAGACGGTCAGAAACGGCGTCGTCACGGGCCTTAGACCCCTGCCCCTCACCCGCCTGTTCGGCACGGGCAGCTGCACCTTCCAATATAGCCGCGACTTCTTCCTGCGCACGCGGCGCTATGCCTGTCTCGTCGATACATCAGGAACAGCGCAGCCTGATCTCAGCCGGGCGACCTATATCATCGACCATTCGACCGAGACTATGCTCGCCGACCAGACCTGGAGCAGCGATGGCTCCCTCGTCCAGTCGGTCCGCGCCTTCGCGCTCCCCGACCGCCCGGCCGTCGCGGCCTGCGAGTCCATCTGCAAGACCCGCGCGCCCAGCGCCAATAGCGGTGTCGCGCCCGCTGGCGCCGTGGCGGAAAAGCAAAACGTCCCCGTGGGCTGGGACAGTTTCTATCATGTCTGCTCGGCCGACAATGTCTGCCCGCTGGGCGACGGCGAAGAGATCGTCTCCCCCTGCGGCTGCCTCGATGATTTTCCCGAGGCGGTGGTCATGATGCAGACGGTTCGCCTCGCAGGCTCGGATCTGGCCTGCACGGCGGTGGCGCGATGATCCGCCGCCTCGCCCCTGCACTCGCGCTCACCTGCGCCGTGTCTCCGCTCAGTATGGTGCAGCAGGCCCATGCCGCGCAGCTCTGCGCAGCCGACCTCAACGGCAATGGCGATGCAGCGGATGAAGGCGAGATGGCGCAGTGCCTGGCAACCACGGATGGCGGCGCGCTCTGTCCCATCGGCGCGGTCGATTGCGTGGCCGACGCGCAGGGCGCCTATGCCTGTCCGCTGGGACCAAGCTATGCCTGCAAGACCCCGGCCTCAAGTGCCGTGCCGGCCTGCTCGCCCCATAGCTGCATCGACACCTCCGCCACGCCGATCGAGAATGAAGAGGTCGTCGATGATCCCGGCGCGCCGGGTGACGGCCCGGTCGATGCCGACGGCAACTGCCTGGGAACGATCGAGATATTCGGCGGCCGGGCGCTGCGCTGCCGGCCGCCTGGCGCCAGCGTCACCTTCCAGAATTGCTGCAAGGATAAAGGCAAGATCGTGAAGGATGGGATGGGCGGCTCGCTGAGCTCCATTACAACCAAAATCGCGATCGCCAAGGGCGTCTTTACCGGCATGAAAGCGGCCTATACCGCGTTCAAGGCGGGCGCGACCGCGAGCGAGGCAGCCTCGGCGGGCGCCAACGCGATCATCGTCGGCATCGATCCGACCTCGATCGCGATCAGCCTTGCCATCAATTACATGATCGAGGTGCTGCTCCAGGGCTGCGATCAACAGGATATGGAGACCGGCATGCTGCGCGGCTCGGGCATGTGCCATGAGGTCGGCACCTATTGCTCGTCGAAGATTCTGGGCATCTGCATCCAGAAGGCGCGGGGCCATTGCTGCTTCAACACGAAGCTGGGCCGCATTATCCAGGAGCAGGGCCGGCCCCAGCTCGCCGCCTTCAACGACCTTGGCTGGGGCACGCCCGAACATCCCTATTGCCGCGGCTTTTCCGCGGAAGAATTCCAGGCGCTCGATTTCAGCCGGATGGATCTCAGCGAATATTATTCGGACATCGAAGCCCGCGCACAATTCGACATCCAGATCGACATGAAGGAGAAGATAGATGCGACGCTCAGCATCATCCATCCCTGACCTTTTGCTGCGCGCCGGTGCCATGGTCGCGCTCTGCGCCGCCGCCCCCGCGCTGGCGCAAGGCGGGCAGACCGTGGGAGAGCCCCGGCCGGCCGAACCAGACAAGCCCGCTATATCTGGCCCGACAGGCATCCCCGAACCATCGCAGACGATGCGCCGCCGGGCGTTCGAGGCGATGCGGCAGAAGAGGCGCTTTCCCGAGATCGAGGCGCGGGCGCGTAAGGATCGGGAGGACGCCGCGCAGCGCCTGGCTGCAGAACATGATGCCGTGCAAAAGCGCCTTTACGAAGCCCTGGGGCTTGCCGCGCCGAACGATACGGCGAAGCCGAGGGATGGACGGGCTGTGGCTTCGGCAAAGAGCTGGGTGCCGATGCTGTTCGCCTCCTCCTCCATGCCCCTCCAGACCTTGCGCAATTACGGCGCGCAGCTTGAGACCATGGGCGGGGTCATCGCCTTTCGTGGCGTTCCCGGGGGCATGAGCAAAATCGGCCCGATGGCGAAACTGACGGCGCAAATCCTGCGCGTCGATCCGGGCTGCGAAGGGCCTGCCTGCACGATGCGCGACGTCCAGATCATCGTCGACCCGCTCCTCTTCCGCGAGCATGGCGTCAATCAGGTCCCAGCCTTCGCCATGGTTCCGGGCGATCCTACCCTTCCCTATTGCGAGCGCGACGACGAGGTCGCGCCCCGCGCCAGCCATATCGTCTATGGCGACGCGGGCCTGTCGGGACTTCTCGAAGAATATGCCCGCCTTGGTGGCGAGGAGGAGGTCAGCAATGCTGCGTCTCGCCTTTCTCGCCGCTAATAGGCTCTGGCCGGGGCTCAAGGCCTTGCCCGCGCAGGCGGCCCGCGCGCTGGGCGGTGCGGTCGGCAACCAGCCTGCCGACAACAGGCGATTGCCCCTGAACCTCGCGGTCATCCTTCCCGTCGCGACGCTCACCTGGCTGGGATTGCCGGGCATCACCCTGGTCATGAGTCCATCGATCGACGCCTGGGCGGTGCGGCGCGCGCCGGGTCCGATCGGCAAGGGCGATCTCGTCGAGTTCATGCTCTCCCATCCGATCGCAGGCCCGAAGCCGGTGAGCGTCACCAAGCGGGCGCTCTGCCTTCCGGGCGAGCGGCTCCACGAGATCGAGCGGCCCTCGGTCGATGGCAGAGAGGGCACCCGCAGCTGGTATTATTGTGGGCGCACCTTCCTCGGTGCGAGCCGCCCCTTCGGCCGCGATGGCCGGCCACTTCCTCATCTGCGATGGGGCGATCGGCCAATCCCGCCGGGCTTTGTCTATGTCGGTTCCGATCATGCCGGGGGCTTTGACAGCCGCTATTTCGGGCCGGTCCGGCTCGACCGCCTCACCCGCATGGAGCGCATCCTGTGAGGCGGGCGCTTGCCCTGCTGGCTATGGCTGGCCTGCTGCTCCCGCCGACGGCACGCGCGGAAGACACGATCCGCCAAGGCTATTGGTGGTACCGCGCCAAGCCCGATCCCGCCGAGACGCCGCCCGATGATGTGCCACCAGCCCCGGTCATCCCGCCCATGGCCGAACTCGCCCGGTGGAGCCCGCCCCGGATCGCCAAGCTGATTGCTGACCAGCGTGACTATGCCGCGACCGTACTTACCGTCGAGGCCGTCTCCGATTTCTGGCGGTTGGAGGATTTCGCGCGGCGCAAAGCCCGCGCCTTTGCGGGCGTCACCCAGCTGGCGATGCTCGCCCATCCCGAGCTCAGCGCCAAGTCGGCCAATCCCATGATCGGCGATGCGCGCGATGCGCTGGGCGCGCAGAAGGATGCTGTGCGCCGCGCCTATCTGCGCTCTCGCGGCCCTGAATTTGCGCTCGTCATGTTCTCGCGCACCTCCTGCGGCTATTGCCGGGTGCAATGGCCGATTCTCCAGCGCTTTCAGGAGGAAACGGGCTGGCAGATCATCCGCGAGGACCTTGATCGGCGGCCCGAACTTGGCGCCCGCTTCGGCGTCGAGGTGACGCCCACCACCATGGTCATTCGCCGTAACTCCACGCAGCGCATGGTCATCGCCAATGGCGTCGAGGCATTCCCGACGCTCATCCAGACCGCCTATCAGGCGGTGAAATTGCTGTCGGGCGACATCAGACCGGAGCAATTCCTGACGGGCGCCGGCGAGGAGAATGGATTTTTCGACGCGCTCGCCAATGGCCCGGTCGCGGCCACCGATCCCATGGCAAACCAAAGCGGGGGCCGCCCATGAGAGGCCGTTGCCTTGGAGCATCAATCGCGCTTCTGAGTGCGCTGCCGCTCCCGGCCCATGCGCAGGTGGAGCGACGTTTGCCTGACCGGGCCCGAGCCGCCCGCGCCGCTATCCATCCGGTGTCCAGCGCCAGCGAAATGCAGAGCTGGCTTGCCCGAGTTCCCAGAACCGTCGATTATCCGCCGGATTTCGAGGCGGCTTTGAAAGGCCAGGGGTCCGCATTCGTCATCGAGATGAGCACGGCGCCCGGTTGCGTCCCATGCGGCGATCTTTGGGAAAAGCTGCTCAGGCTCAAGGTCCGATATGGTCTAATGGTCCGTCCGCTCGGCAGGGACGAGGCGATGCTTCGCTCAGGACGGCTCGGCCTTCCGTGGATCGGCCATCCCGTCGCCTGGCTTCGACCCGTGTCCGATGAGGCCCGCATCCTGCCGGTCGCGATTGGCACGGATCATCCGGCCAATCTCGCCCGCAACATCTATCTCGGGCTGAAGATGCAGACCGGCGTGCGGGCCGCTGTCGGCGTGCGCGCCATGGCGAAGTTCACCGGCATCGTCGGCGCCCCGGCGCCTGCTCGAACCACCAACAAAGCGAAGGACTGAGCAATGGCGGGCTCGGATCTTCACTCCACTCCCCCACATCCCTGGAGTCCGCCATGGCTGATAGCTTCCCCCCCGCCCGCTCCCGTCTGGCATCCCGCGCGCGGTTCCGGCGATGGATCGCGCTGCTTGCCACGCTGCTCGCGAGCTGCGGCACGATGGCGCCTGCCCATGCCCAGAGCTGGGCGGAGCATTGGTTCGACAATGTCACCTATACCAGCCCCGGCAGCTTCGAGGACCAGACCCGCGGCTATGTGACGGCGGGCGGCATGACGGGCCGGATCGATGTTCATAGCGACTATCTGATGAGCCTCACCATGCCCAAGGTGAAGGCGGGCTGCGGCGGCATCGACATGTTTCTGGGCGGCATGTCCTTCCTCGACCCCGACTATCTTGTCCAGAAGCTTGAAAGCATCCTCCAGGCCGCGCCGGCTGTGGCTTTCCAATATCTGCTCGAAACGCTCGACGAGAAGATGGGGAACATCATTTCAAAGATGGAAGCGGCCACCAATTTCCTCAATTCCATCCAGGTGAATGACTGCCGTCTCGCCAACCGAATGGTTCAGATCGCCAAGGGCGACGACAATATGTCCGGGATCATCGAGGAGATGACCGGCTACAAGTCGGTGAAGGAAGGCTATGCCAAAAGCTATCAGCAAAGCCGCGAGAAGATCCAGGCAAACGGTAATAGTCCCACCGAGGATCTGAAGGACGCGCTCGCCAACTGCCCGGCCGAGGTGACCGACATCTTCCGCACCGGATCGCTGCTGACTCATGCGGCGTCCCGCGTCGGCGCGGCCGACTGGGCGGGCGTCATGCGCGCCAGGGTGGGCGACGTCTATATGCGCTGGGACGCCAACGACAAGGTGCCGCTCTTCTCGGCCATCCCTGCCTGCGCTGGGCAGGACACCGAGTCGTCCGATGATTTCCTGAGCGGCCGGGTCATGCGCCGCGCGCTCAACATGCCGGCCACCGCCGCCGATTGCACCCAGGATGGAGCCAAGGGCGCGCTGGCCCTCACCCGCGAGCGCATGACCTCGATCGCCGAGAAGATCAGGACACGCGCTGCGCTCACGGCCGAGGAGCGACAGTTTGTCGCCAATGTGCGGACCCTGCCGGTCTATCGGATGCTTGAATGGGGTGTTCGCCAGGATGTGGTCGACTCCGTCATCGGCGATACCGACGAGCTGATCGCGCTGACGCTCGCCTATCAGATGCTGAACGACCTCACCCGCAGCATCGATTTTGCCATCACCAATGCCGAGCGCGGCACCAGCGCGGCGGGCGCCGCCGATGGGGCGAGCGCCAATATCTGCCAGACGCGGATACTCACCAAGGGCATCGAGCAACTGCGCGACCTGCGCGAAGAGGTGCTGCGCCAGCGCGCGCAGATGCGCCAATCCTATATGGCTGCGCTTTCCCAGGCGAACCTATCAACGGGCTATGCCGGCCTCATCCGCCAGCGTGATCGCGACGCGCGTGATGCCGCTGGCACCGCCGCCAGCCGCAACCGCTGAAGGAGCAATTGCCATGCGCCGCCTATCCCGCTTGCCCGCGCTGCTTGGTGGTCTTGCCAGCCTGTTCGTCGCCTCTCCTGCCCTCGCACTGGAGACGAGCTTCCACACCTATGACGGCTTTGCCGAAACCGTGGATGCGTTCCGCCTCGTATCGATGATCTTTGCCGATCCGCGCTACGAGACGCTGGTGCTGATCGTCGCGGTCGTCGGGATGGCGCTCGGCGCCGTGCTCGCCATGATCCGCGGCACCGGCATGGGCCTGGTCGCTTTCGGCCTCCAGATGCTCATCGGTATCGGCCTGTTTGTCGGCCTCGTCGCGACGACCGGCACCGTCCATGTCTACGACCGGGTGCGAAACGCCTATCAGCCCGTCGGCGACGTCCCCAACCTAATCGTCTTGGTGGCGGGCGTCACCAACATGATGGAGCGGGCGCTCGCCGAAACGATCGACGACAACACGCTCGACCCGCATGCCAAGCTCGAGTTCGGCGCGGGCGGCCATGCGTTCGACCTGTTCCTCAATGCCGTCAGCCCGCGCGGCCCTATGACCGATGCCTTTCTCGACGCGACGATCAAGGATTATGTCCGCCAATGCTATCCGGTCGCCCGCGTCTCGCCCGCCTATGGCATCGATGACGACCAGCTTTTCCGCACCAGCACGGACCTGCCCGCATCCTTCGCCGCCATGGCCGGCCCTTCGACCTTCAGCACCATCTTCACGGTCTCGGACAAGGGCGGCACGACGGTCAGCTGCAACGAGGCCTGGACGCATATCGCGGACCGGCTTTCCGACTCTACCATCTTCGAGGACTATTCCTCCCAGGTCTGCCAGCGCACCGGCTATGACATCGCCAAGGCCGACCAGCTCGCGCGCTGCCGCAGCAATCTCGCCGAGATGGGCGACATGATACTGGGGACGCCACTGACCGCTCAGGCCTTCTTCACTAACATCCTGCTTGGGAACAGCGTGGGCGACGTGCTGTTCGAGGACAGCCCGGCGACTGCGGCCCGCGTCATGGCCAATCGCGCGGTGGTGGCGGGCGGTCTTGCCACCATGTCGACCGCCAATGAATGGATGCCCACGATCCGGGCGACGGTGTTCGGGATCATGCTGTTCATGATGCCGATCGCGCTGCTGTTCATCCTCACGCCCATCAACCTGCGAGTCGCGAGCTTTGCGCTGGGTCTTTTCGTGTTCGTGGCGCTCTGGGGCGTCATCGACGCCGGCATCTATCAACTTACCCTTGGCCGCGCGACGGCGGTGCTGGCAGAGATGCGCTCGAACCATGTGGCGGCCACGACCTGGATGCTTGCCCCCTCCTCGGCGATGAAGGCGCTCGCCATCTTCGGGAGCTTCCGCACGGCAGCAGCAGGCCTTGCCGGCGCATTCGTGTTCACGGTGTTCCGCTTCTCGGGCAACGTCTTCTCCTCCTTCACTGGCGGTTCGCTCGGCGTCCAGGCCCAGGGATCCGCTGCCGCAGCGGGGGTCTCGACCTCCGAAGGCTTCGCCTCGGCGCTGGAGGCCCAGGCCTCGGCCATGGGCACGGGCGTCCGCCGATCGGCCTCTTCGGGCTTCGGCGATTTTGGCGAGCGTTCAACCTTCGGAACCAACCGCAGCTTCGGCGCTGCGGGGGCGGTTGGCGCGGCCCATGGTGGTGGAGCCCCGGGCAGCGCCGCGATCGGGCTGGGCGCGACGGACGCAGCTCGCGAACTGGGCGGCCTTGCGCCCGCGCTGCATGGGCGCGACCTCAATGATCCTGCGACCGCGAGCGCCGTGGGCGCCGCTGCGGCGACCGGCGCGATCCACAATTTTGCCGAGAAGGACGCGCTGCGCAGCCTAGGCACCAGTTACTTTGGAAAGGGCGAAGCGGGCGAGAAGGCGTTCGGTGCCTTTACCCAAGGCCTCGTCCAGTGGCGGGCCTTCGGCGACACCCGCGCCTATGGCATGATGATGCAGGCGGCAACGCGGCATTTCGAGCGCGGCGGATATCCGCCGCAGGACGCGGCGCTCAAGGCAAGCGGGGTCATTGCAGAGGCCAGCGCCGATCCCACCTTCGCCAAGCTCATCGCCAACAGCTACGCGCAGGATGAGATGCTACGCAACGACCTGACCGCCGCCCAGGTGCAGGTCGGCGCCATGGAAGGCCGCCGCGATTATGCCGGCGGTCGGGTCGTCCAGGTGGAACGGGGCAATGTCTCGACCGAGCAGGCCCATCGGACGGGCGGCAACGAGGGTCAGCGCAACGCTGCCGCCATGCTCGGCCTGCCCGTTGACGAGATGAGCCGCCGCATTGCCTTCATCAATGCCCTCTCCGGCGAAGCGCGGTCCTCCGCCATCACGCAACTCTCCCGCGCAACTGGCCGCAATGAGGCCCAGGTGACCAAGGCACTCGAAACCTATCGGGCAGCGACCGACCTTGGCACGGCGGACGGGGCAACGGCTGAAGCGGCGCGCGAAGGGACCAGCGTTTACGGTCGGACCCGCGAGGCTGCCGGCTACGACTTCGCCGAGCGTTCGGGCAAACTCGACGCGCAAAAGGAGGTCGGCCACGACGGCACGCGCAGCGCTGCCCGGATCGGCGAGCAGCGGCGGCAGTCGGAGAATTTTGGTTTTGCGCAGGGCGCCGAGGCTGCCGGCATGTCCACGCGCGAGGCAGCCCGTCTCGACAGCTTCATTCGAACCCTCGCCGATGCGAACGGCAACCAGCTCGACATGGCGGAAGGTGGCGCGGACGGGATTGCCGACCGGGCGAGGAACGCCCGGATGACCAGCATCGTCGAGCGCGAGCGTTTGTCCCGCATGCAGGGGCTGCTCCGGGCCAATGGCATCGAGATGAGCAAGCGCCAGATCGCGATGGACCAGAACGGCGATTTCAGGATTAACCTCACCCCGGCGACCGCCGCACAGATGTGGCAGGCCGGCCTCCTCAACGAGAGCCAGCTAGGTGCGGTCGCCAATGGCGGCCATGCCCGCTTCAGCCTTGCGCACAATGATCTTCTCGTCTCCAGCAGCGCAGGATTTGAGAAGTCTGCCCGCAACGACACCAGCACGCGGTTCGAAGCTGGCAAGCAGGCTGGACCCGATACGATCGAGCATTTCATGGGCGGTGGCGCCGAAGGTCGCACCGCCATGGCGAACTGGCTCAAGGGTGGGTTCGAGATGGACCGCAACGGCAATTGGCGGTTGAAACCACAGGTCGCTGACACGCTACAGCGGGATGTGCAGGCGATCATGGCTCAGACGGGATGGGAGCGCTCGATCGCAAGATCGGCACAGGATCAAAACACTTTCGGCATAGCAGTTGGGACCGACATCTCTGGCTCAACGATGAGCGGCGCCAAAAAGGGTCGAGGTTCCGGAGGACATCCAGTCGGACAGGTTGGTGGATCGTTGAGTATTTCCAGCCAGGAAAGTGGAATAACCAGCGAGACTGCTAATTCGCAGCTCAGCATTGTGAATTTCGACGTCCGCCAAGCAATTTCTAATGCCGAACGGCAGGCGGCACGAACGAGCAATCCCGCGAACGTCTTCGCGAATCAACTTTCGGCAGAAATTCTCGGCAAACACGGTCTTCGCAATCGCTATCTAGGTCAAGCTGACAGCGGGCGCGGCACGGCAGATATTAACGCCCCGGTGACGTCGATAGAACAGTCATCCTTGTTGGACAACGGACGCTTCTCAACAGACCTAGGAAGCGGGCTTTTCGACGGCGATCCAACCTTCAAGAAGCGCGATTAACATACCCGGGGTTCATCGGGTTGAGCGTATTTCCGACCCACAGCGGACCGGAAGCGGGATCGAGCGGATCGAATTGGCGCGGCATCCTGGAAGGCCCAAATCTTCGACTATTCCAAAGGCCACCATCGTCCATTTCATCAGGATCATGAGCTGGCAACGACGCCAACCAGTGTCGAAGGAATCCAAACGAGAGGACGATCGCCACAATTGGCGGAAAGAACAAGACGTTTAGAAATCCACCGGCAGCCGAACGATAAACTTCAGCCAATGCGTCCAGCTTGAGGGTCGCGAGCATGCCCAGCCAATAAACAGGCACGCCGCTCCACCAGAGCTTCGCGTACCAGGGTCGCCAAAGCCAATTCCTGAGACGAAGTTCGTCGGAGTTCCGATCCGTATCATTGGGTTCAAAGGTTGCAGCCATCATCAATTCCTCTTCGCCAAACCTACCATCTTGGAGCCGCGCGGAAAATAGCTAACCCTCCGAAATCAGGAAGTTTCGTCCTCCTGTCACTTGGTTTACCAAGATCCGATCACTCCAGCCCCCTGCTACCCTTCGCGCCCTCCCCCTTCCCTTCGTCGATGCCCCCATTTCGGGTCCAGTTTTCGCTCTCACAAAATGCCGTAGCCACCAGATAAATCGAGCAAATCCATTGATTTTCCTGCGATTCGGCGGCATCATTTTGTTTGGCCGGGCAGACCTCATTCAAGAGGTTGATTGATGCCTAAAAAAGTTTCGATGCCCCCGGACAGCCCGGAGCTCGTCACATCTTCTGCGAAGGATCGTCGCATTGATACCCTCTGGCGCATTGCCATGGTTGCTCAGAGGACTGGTCTCTCACGCGCAACAATTTACAGATTGGAAGCGGCGGGCAACTTCCCCAGTCGGCAGCAGATCAGTCCAAGATGCGTTGGATGGTATGGCAGCGACATCGAGGATTTTATAGCAAACCCAAAGGCCTTCATACAGTCGGTGAAGAGGCGATCTCCGCGCCGATGATAGCCAACTGCAATAAATATTAATCGCCGCTCTTGTCTATCCGCCAAGTTCGTTGGCGTATGATAGCCGGGCAGCGTTCGTCAGTAAGACTGGATCGTGATGCCACGATGTCGGCGACGTGTATTGACATTGTCATGACGGATCGACATATCGGGTATCTGAAAGAAAGCTTGGAACCATGGCACAGACCGCACAACCTCATTCTACCCGCCGTACTCCAGCGCCCAAGAATGATGTCATTCAGATTCGTGCCTCTGCAAGCATGAAAGCCATCCTCACCCGCGCTGCGTCTTTACGTGGTCAGAAGCTCTCCGAGTTCATGCTCGACAGCGCACGCCGGGAAGCCGAAGATGCGATCCTAAACCAGCGTACGTTCTTTCTGGACGCAGAGCAGCACGAGCAGTTCCTTGCAATGCTCGATTCCGCCCCGGCGCCGTCAGAGCAGCTAAAAAAGCTGATGCAGCGGAAGCCGTCCTGGGAACGCTGACGGTCGGTTCGCGAGCGATCCATGGCAGAAATTCGCGTCACCGCGCCTGAGCGCTTGGCCGCACAACATGAAGTCAACGACTTTAAGAATGGCGTGCATGAATCGCTCGATGCATGGTTGCATGATCGGGCTCTCGCTAGCGAAGGCAATTCTGCGCGTACCTATGTGGTGTGCGACGCGGCACAGCGCCAAAGGGTGGTCGGCTACTACACGATCACCACTGCGATGGAGCAGCGCGTGGCGCTGCCATCCGCAAAGCTGCGCCGCGGAATGCCCGAGCAAGTCCCGCTGTTACTGGTTGCCCGGCTCGCTGTCGATGCGGGATTTCAGGGTATTGGGCTTGGCGCCGACCTGTTGGCAGATGCGCTCCGCCGCTGCGCGGCAGCATCGGAAATCGTTGGTGCCAGGGCCGTGATCGTTCATGCGATCGATGAAAAGGCTGCCGCATTCTACGCTCGGCATGGTTTCATAGCTTCGCCTTTAGGCGAACTGGTTCTGCTGTTGCCCATGGAATCGGTCAGGCCGCTATTAGATGAAAAATCCGTCAGCTAGCCAGATCGCGCAAACCTAGGGCGGGCATTTGTCGTTTGCGCTCACTGCGGGCTAGTGATCTAGGTCATAAATCTTGTGATTTCAGATCATTATAAGTCGCGACAGGTCGTTGGATGAGCAGCGTAGCTACACAGGTTCTGACAACAATTAACGCTCCATACGGGACGGATCTTTCTGCGCATGAGTTGGCCAAACTTCTCACCGATGTGGAAAGCGCGAATACCTTCAACGCTCTCGTCTTTTCTTTCTTCTCCGAGGTCCCTCCTGGCATTCAAAGGGAGTTTCTCACCGAGATGGGTGTCGATGCTTTAGCGGCCAGGAAGGTTGCCGATCAGTTTTCGAGGCTTTCGGGCTGTGCATTACCGCTCGCGACATAACGTTTGTGGGAAATGGATTCCCACAAACGCAACGCCTTTCTATGGCAAATCACCGCTTGGACTTAATGGACAAAACCGACTGGCCTAACGCCGGGCCGGCCTGAACTGGATGACGTTTGGCCCAGTCGGCGCGCTTTCCCAGCGTGAGAGAACCCTTCCTTTGGCCATTTTCACGTTCACCAAGGCGAACGGGTTTTCCAGCCCGTCGCCGATCAGATCGGCCCAAGCTTGCAGCATCTCCCGACGAGGCTTAAAATAGCGTGCGCGGTTATAGGCCCATTCCGACGCCGATACGCCCTTGGGCACATGCGACAGAACAAGATCGATGATCATGCGATCGCCGTCACGCTCGAGTTCCGCAGCCCGCTCGTTCATCACCGTAGAGAATGCCGAACGCCAACCGTGCGGCACCATCTTGCCCTTATAGGCACCATCCCCGATCCGCTTGTACAAAGTGCTGACAGCCGCGTCGCTCATCGGCAAACGCCAGGACCGGCCACTCGGGAAGACGAGGCTGAACTTTCCGGTGAGCACCCGTATGGCACGTAGCGTTTCGACAGCCTGCCAGGAAAGAGGAACGTCGTGTCCGAAAGCAGTATTGCTCTTGTCCTCGACGGCCAACTTCATCCGCTCGGCCGGTATCCGCCAGATCGCCCCCGGCGCAGGCTTGTCGGGATCTTCCCAGTCAATGCCTTCAAACTCGTCCCACAACGCGGTTCGAAGGACACCAACGCGGACGGCGGTCAAAGCGAGCAGCCGGGAAGCCAGCTTGCTCAACGGGCCACCGGTAGAGAGATCGACCCGTCTCTGAAATTCGATAAGCTGGGACACGCGCGTGAGCGCCGGTTGCTTGATCCCCGGAGGCGAGCGTTTCAGCGCATCCGCGACGATCTCCACGCTGACAATCGTTTCAGTGGTCACAAGCCCCTCACCGCGAGCGCGCTTGAGAACGCCCAGTATATAACCGCGGACCCGCTTCGCGGTTTCGATCGCGCCCCGACGTTCGATTTTTCGGAGTGCGATCAATACCATTTCGCTGGTGACCTGGCTGACTGGCAGCTTACCAAACTCTGGATAGATATCCTTTTCCAACCTCGACCGAACCCTGAAGGCATTGGCGGCAGACCACCAGGGCGTATTGTCCCCGAGCCATTCTTCCGCCTTGGTGCGGAAAGTAGCATCAGCCTCGACGACGGTCTGGGCCTTGCGTCGTTCGAACTCCACGCCGGGGTCGATGCCCTGACGGATAAGTTCCCGCGCCTCTTTCTGCCTTTCCCGTGCTTCGACGAGCCCGACCTCGGGGAACAGTCCGAAGGTCAACAGCTTCTCCCGCTCGGCGAAGCGATATTTGAATCGCCAGGATTTTGCGCCGGCTTTGGTCACGTAGAGATAGAGACCGGCAGAGTCGGTCATCTTGTAGTTCCGCCCGGTGGTGGCGGCGTTTTTCACTTCAACGAATGTAAGAGTCATCGATACCCCCAAAAGTGGTTTCGATACCCCCACCGATACCCCACGATTCGTGAGATACCCCGAGACATCCTGAGACATTATGGATGA
>JGI24740J21852_10000022_pt1 | contig 52337 bp, 55 predicted proteins | sample KBSCornC6_FD_21852 | JGI IMG/M metagenome (IMG submission 21852) | reverse complement strand
GGATTGGCGGTTCCACACATTGTCGCCGGCATATTTCTCGTTGATCAGCACCTGGTGGACGGTTCCCCGGGTCCAGGGACGGTCAAGATCGGTCGGAATATGGCGGCGGTTGAGATCGTCGGCGATGTCCTGTTCGCTGCGCCCCTCATGCACGAAGGCGTGATAGATCTCCCGAACAATGGCGACTTCTTCGGGCGGGCCAGGCGTGAGGATCACGCGGTCGGTCTGGATGCTCTTATGCTCTCCGCGCGTCAGAATGCCTTTTGTTTCGCCGCGCTCATCAACGAGGGTGCGCCGAAGCCCAAATCCAGCGGGCCCGCCCTGGCGAAAGCCCTTTTCGATGAGGCGTCCCTGCCCGGCGAACACCTTGACCGACAATTCCCGGCTATATTCTCCGGCCATCGCGCGTTTGACGCCCTTGACGATCGTCGACACCGGGCTGCCATCATTGTCGAACTGTTCGGTGCAATATTCGACGGATATCCCTGAGCGTTTGCAGATATATTCGTAGTAGGCGCTTTCATCGGCGTCCTGAAACCGGCCCCAACGGCTGACGTCATAGACGAGCACCATTGTGTAATCGGCCACACCCGTCTGAACGTCGTCGATCAATTGCTTGAGGGCGTCCCTGCCATCGATCTTGAGGCCGCTTTTGCCGGCATCGGCATAGGTTCGGACAATCTCGATGCCGTGAGCAGCGGCATAGTGACGGATTGCCTCGGCCTGGTTCTCCGTCGAGTATTTCTGGTGATCGGTGGACATGCGAACATATTCGGCGGCGCGCACGCACGGCGATGCCGGTTCATCGTCGGTGCCGTCTCGGGTGCGCCAGTCCTCCAAGGCTCGCCTCTCCATGGGCTTGCTGCAGCAGCCAGGGCGACCATCCGCTGCAGCACGAAACCCACGACTGCTCGCCTCTACGTTCTCATCAGCAGTGTAGCTGCGAAAGGAACGGGAGATGTTGCCGAAAAAGGGCAAGAAGTTACCGGCTTGGAAAGGGGCATTAGCCGGGCGCCAGGCCTATGCTGACGTGATGGCCGACTTACTGAAGAAGGAGCACGGAGACAGCCACCGTGCCGTCAAGCTGCTCATGCGCCAAACGGACGCGAGCGAACGCACCATAAAACACTGGCTTGCCGCTCAACATGGCCCGGACACGGTGTTTTTTCTGCGGCTCGTTGCGACATCGCCCGTCATCCGCGCGTTTGTCCTGGGCGTTATCGAAAGCCCTGTGATGGCCCGGCAATCCTCTCGGCCCATGCGCTGGGATGTCGTGCCGCTAACATCCCAAACGGTTGCAGCAAACACGATGCGTCAGCATCCCGTCGGAAATGACCCTATAAATGACCCTGATCATGACCCCATAAATGGCCCAATGATGGAGGGCCTGAATGAACGTCAGCGCTGGTTTCTCGACCGAGTCGGCAAGGGAGATCGCCCCAAGGCCTGGGATATCATGGCTCACTGGCAGGTCAGCCCCAAGACAGCCCGGCGCGACATCCGGGGGTTGCAGTCTGCTGGCCTGCTGCGTTTCGAAGGCGCCCGGCGTAATGGGCGATATAGGCTTGTCTAGTGATCTGCTTGAGCGAACTTGACCTTGCCTCCCTCCAGCCAGCATGTTTGCGCCATGGCTCTCAGTTGCCTTGATGACAGCGACAATCGGCTTCAGTCGTTCGATCTGAGCGATGCGGATTGGCGCGAACTCGAAGTCAAAAATCGGCGTTTGCACCACCTGCGAATGGACTGCTGCTCGGCAACGGTTGTTCTCAAACGGTCTTCGAGGGGAACGAAATTCTTTGCCCATCGGACTGCCGGTCCCTGCACTTCAGCCAACGAAAGCGAAGAGCATCGTCATTTGAAGATGACGGCGGTCGAGATCGCGCGATCCTCGGGCTGGCAGGCCGCAACCGAAGTGGGCGGCACAACGCCAACCGGCGAACCGTGGCGAGCTGACGTCCTCGCGGTGAAGGGCAACGCCAAGGTGGCAATTGAGATCCAATGGTCGGGGCAGACCAATGAGGAGACCCTGCGGCGACAAGAGCAATACCGTCTATCCGGAATCCGCGGGCTTTGGTTGCTGCGTCAACCGGGCTTCCCGATCGTCCATGATCTGCCCGCGGCCTGCATCGGCGGCTCGCTTGCCGACGGCTTTCAGGCTCTCATTCCTGCACATGAGCGCATGCTAGCGCGCCATCGTCGTCTGCCGGAAAGCTGGCGGCAGGCATTACCGATGGACGCATTCTTTCGCGCCGCATTTGATCGAAGATTGAGGTTTCTCACGCCGTTGGAAACCGTTGGCGAGAATGCGACAATCGTCGTCGAGACCGCGATAGCGGATTGTTGGAACGAGCTCTGCCGGGAAAAGACGCAGATCATCACGAGTATAGAAATCGCGACCGACCAGGGCGCTTTCGATTTCAGCTTGCCCGACCTTACCGATCACCCGCATCTGCTGGTGGAGATTCTGCAACGGCTGCCATCGTCTTTCGACCGCAAGGTCATTCAGAAGCGCTACAGTCATACCCAACGCCGCAGCTATGTCAGCAATGGCTGTGCCAAATGCAATCGGCTGTTCGGCGAATTCATGGTGGCACATGAACCCTCCGAGACCGACCAAATCGCCACTTTTCCTGCCCGCCTCGATTTCCGCTGGTTGGCGCTGCTCAGTTCCCATCCCGATATCAAGATCAGCCAACCAGCATGGTGGGTCCGCGCGTGAGGAAGGGAGGACCTCCCTCACGGCCGAACATCGCGATCGCAAGTGCGTGCCCTCAGGCGGCGGCCCGTTCCTCTGCGCCATCCTCGTGGGCAAGACCCGTTGCGCGGAGCAAGTAGCCTGCGGCTTCCTCTGCCCGCGCCGCCGCCGTGAGCAGGGCACGATTATCCCTGCGCAGGATGCCGAGCCAGGAACCGATATAGGCCGCATGATCGTCGAGATGGGTGGTTGGGAGACCCACATCGGCGCCAACCAGCGCTGCCGTCAGTTCAGCCACCAACTCCTCGAACGCATAGGCCTGATCGCCGAAGCGCTTGCCGAAGGATCGGGCAAGCCGGTCTGGATGACCCGTCCAGTGACCGGCCTCGTGCGCGAGCGTGGCCGCCCATGCAGCACGCGTGTCGAACTGTTCGACGGGCGGCATCGTGATGACATCTGCGCGCAGGTTATAATAGGCGCGATCACCTCCGGTCCGCAGCCGCGCCGGCAGGCGATCGACGAAGCATTGTGCCCGCGGATCGAGCCGGTCGCCCGGTGGGACGAGCGATAACGGTTCTGGATAGAAATCGGACGGCAGCACGTCGATCTGGTCGGCATTGAAGACTGCATAGGACCGCATCACCCGGCGATGCTCGTCGACCAGCTCGCCGGGGCGTTCGCTGGAATCGACCTGCTTCGAATAGGCCTTGTAGAAGATTGCAAATTGCGCCTGCTCACCGGCGCGGACCTGCCCGCCAAGGCTCTGCGCCTGACGGTAGGTCATCCAATGGCGTGACCGATAACCGCATTGCTCAGCAGCCAGCCACAGCCAGAATGTGTTCATGCCGCGATAGGGCTCGCCATTGGCGCGCAGCGGGCGTCCTTGCGCGGCGCATGAACGCCAGGGCCGCACCCAGGGTCGCACACCGGCCTCGAGCCGGTCGATGATGGCGCAGGTGATGGTCTCAGCCGGCGAGGACCGGCCCGATGATTGGGTCATGATAAATACTCCGCGAAAGAGCGGCTGTCTCAGCGCCGCCGATGAAGGGCGACGGGCGACACGAAAGCGCCGCCCGCCGTTAGGCGTTCGCCTCAGGCCGCCTGTTCGAGGTCGCCAGCATCGCCATCGGGGGCGATCTCCCCTGCCCCGCCGTCGCTGTCGTCTTCGTCGCTGAGGAAGGCGGAATAGCTGCGGAAGCTTTCGGGCTTCTCCAGAGCGCCAAACCGCATCTCGTCGGGCAGCCAGGAGAGCGCCTTTTCCCGGACTTCGGCCTCGACGATCCCCTGCCCGGAACAGAGCGCCGCGCAGGCATTGGCAAGGTCACCCTTCTTGGCGTCCTTGTATCGGCCGCGCAGCACCGGCCCGCCGATCTCGTCGAGCGCTTCGAGCATGACGTCCTTCTTCACCCGCCCAAAGAAGTTCTGGGCATCGGGCCGCCACCATTGCGCGACATCAATGTCGAGCAGCCGTCCGAGATGATCGTGAAAGCCGTTGCGCCGCCCGCCATCATCGACGTTGAGCGTCGGTTCGAGCGTCTGCGCCATGACATGAGCGAGCCAATCGGCGCGGGCCTGTTCATCCAGTTGCCGGAAGGCATCGAAGCGGGACGACAGCGTGTTCGCGCCTGCCCAGCTCACATCGAGCCCCTGGCGCTGTTCGGTCAGGACATTGCTCGCCGCGCTACCTTCATCGCGGAAGCTGACGATCGGGAAGCTCGCGGCAGCCGCCTGCAGCGTCGAGTGGTCACGAACATAGCTGCTGGCGAACACCGTCCGGTTCGCCATCAGGAATATCGTGAGATCGAGCGCGAACCCAGCATCCGAGGCGACATGGGCCGCCAGGATCTGCCGCCGCTGGGTCGCGAGTTCGTCAACCAGCGTCGCGCTGAGCCGGGAAGCAGCGACCTTCCCGGACGACGTCTCGGATTCGCCGTCCTCGCTCGCCTGACGAATGGCGCGCTCGCTGAACATGCGGTTGTGCACCCGCGGTGTGCCGTCAGGGGCAAGATAGATGAAGGTGCCCAGCTGGTCCTTGACCGCATCGTCGACCATCGTGCGCGCCGCCTCGATCGCATCGAGTTCCCGCTCGATGTCGGCGAGCCGCACCGAAGCCGCCTCGGCCTCGGGTGTGCCGTCCTCAAGTTCGGTTTCCAGTTCGCGGATGAGCGCATCGCCCTCGTCGGAAAGACTGTCGGCGCGATCCTGCTCATCCTCGCTCAATTCGCGCAGCGCTGGATGATATTCGTGGAGCTGGCACTCCATGTCATAGGGCACATGCGTCGCGAGGACCGGCGTCACGAACGCCAGCTTCTGCTCTGCGGCGAGTGCTTGTGCCGCTGCTTCGAGCTTCTGGGCGGCAAGCTGCTCGATGATCTCCACGTCGATCCAGCTCTCGTCTGCATCATCGCCGAACAGGTCGCGCTCAATCCGGCCGCCCGCACCAATATAGGCGTCGCGACCGACAAACCGCGCCTTCGCGTCGGTCGCCTTGACCGTCCCGTTGAGTAGCGCACGACGGACATTGTCGGGATTGTCACGATAATAGGACCGGCTCATGCTTTCGAACACACGTGCCTGGCGGTCAACATCGGGGGTGACGGCATAAGCCTGCGCGACCCCGAGTGTGATCTCGCCTGCGGCGAGCGCCGCGAAGACGACGGGAGCCAGTTCGGCAAGCCGGACCCGCTGCTCGACGAAGCGGGTCGTGACCCCGAAGCGCTTCGCCACATCCTCGCCGCTCGCGCCCCGGTCGAGGAAATGCTTGAAGGCCGAGCACTCATCCGCCGGGTTCATCGCAACGCGGTGGAAATTCTCGGCAAGGCTCGCTTCGGCCGATCCGGCATCATCCTCGAGCACCAGCACCTGAACCTCATGATCCCCGGCAAGCCGACCTGAATCGATCAGGCGCTGGAGCGCCCGCAACCGGCGGCCACCCGCCTTGACGGTGAAATGTCCTGCCTTCTTGAGCGGCGCGACCACGAGATTCTGCAACAAGCCATGCGCGGCGATATTGTCGGCCAGGCTGTCGAGGTCGGCATCGCGATTGGATTTGCGGACATTGTCCTTCGAGAGCGAGAGGTTCTTGACCTTCACGGACTGGATCATCGGTTGTCTCCTTCGAGGGTTGCGCCGACCTCGTCGGCCGGCTTGAGCCACTCAGGCCCACCCGGCCGAAGGCCCCCTCCCCTCTCTTTGGTTGCTTGGCGCGGCCACGGTTCAGCCTGCGAGTCCGTCCAGGATCTCGACTGCGCGGCTCGGGGGAATGAATAGCCGCGTGCGGTGCTGGATGATCTCGGTGAAGCAGCCCGCCGCCTTGAGATGAGGCAGCGCCTCAGGCTCCCAGTCGAGCAATTCGAGGCGATGGTCGCCGGCGACCAAGGCCCGCTTCAGCCGAAACGACCCGATCGGCATGATCTCGCCCGAGGTGCGAACGTGCTCGACGCGCACGCCTAGGTCGATCTGGACATGGGCGGCGATGCCGAATGCGCTGGCGATCCGCTCCACAACCGGCGCCGCAATAAGACGCCCGAGAAGCGACTGGCCGTCATCGCTCGTCAGCCGCCAGACCTGGACATGATCGTCGGGTAACTTGCCCCAGACCGGGAGCAGCAGGCCGGTGACCAGATAGATGATCTGCGTGCGCGTCTGCGTGGCCATCGCGTCGCATTCGGCCTGCCAGGCTTCGTCGAAGCTCGCGCGGTTCGCCTCGGTCCAATGGGTTTCGGCGAAGAGGTCCTGCCGGTGCCGTTCGGTGCGCGTCGGCCGCACCAGCTCATAGCGGTGCACGGTTCGCCCCTCTTCATCGGTTAGCGAGAAGGTCGGGCGGCAAATGGCGGCCTTACCGGAACGCGGGTTGATCAATCGGCGCACTTCCGGGTCGGCCAGAAGCCAATGCGCACGCTCCAGGGTCAGCGGCCGATATCGCTCCTCGGTTTCGATGCGCAGGATTTCAGTTTCGGCGCCGCTCACGGGATCGCGCCGGATCACCGTGCGGTCGAGGATCGAAATGCGATCAGCGGTGATCGTCTCGACGCCAAGATCGAGGGTGCCGGCCTCGCGCGCCTTTTCCACCCGGGCTTCGATCAAGCCCAAATATTCGTCGAATATCGCGTTCTGCAGCGCGATGCGTAGCGCCAAGATGCGGTTCAGCCACCGCTGGATCGTGGGCAATGTCTCGGCGAGCCCACCGCCCTCGCCCGTCAGGTTCAACCCGGTGAGCGCCTGGAACTGATCGAAACGCACCGATTGAAGCTTCCCTTGGAACAGCAGGCGAAACCACTGGTCGAGCGATTCCCGCGCGAAGTCGGACTCCAGATTGTCACGGGGGTCGAAAAGTCCCTGCCCGCCGGTCTGGCGCTGACCGCGGGTTAGCGCGCCGAGGCTGTCGAGGCGCCGGGCAATCGTCGAGATGAACCGCCGTTCGCCGCGGCAATCAGTGGAAACGGGTCGAAACAGGGGCGGGCAGGCTTGGTGGGTGCGGTGCGTGCGGCCCAGCCCCTGGATCGCCGCGTCCGCGCGCCAACCGGGCTCGAGCAGATAGTGAACGCCGACTCTGATTGGGCACGTCGAGGCTGGCATGATAGCTCCGTCCCGTACCGCCGGCGTCGGAAAAGATAAGGATGGGCTTTTCGCCGCGCATAAAGCTGTCGGTCTCCGCAAGGTTCGTGCGCGCGCTGCGCCGTTCGATCCGCTGACGGCCCTCGGCATCGACGATGATCCGCCGGCTGCGGCCGGTCACCTCGGCCACCGCTTCCGTCCCGAAATGCCCAATGATATGATCGAGCGCCGAGCCGATCACTGGTAGCGCACAAAGCTGCTCGAGGAGCTGGTCTCGCATGGCGATCGCTTCCCGGCACAACACGGGCTGCCCCGCCTCGTCGATCATCGGCTCGGAACGTACCGTGCCGCTATCGTCGGTATAGGTGCGCATCTGGCGCACCGGAAAGGCCGCTGTCAGGTAGTCGACCAGGAATTCACGCGGGGACAGCTCGATATCGAGCCAGGCGCGCTCCTCGGGGGACAGGTCGGCAAGCGCACGATCGAGCATCGCTTCCGAGGTCGACACGAGCTGGACGACGGCGCAGTCGCCGCGCGCGAGATCGGCGGCAATCGCCGGGATCAACGACGGCAGCTTCATCGACAGCAGGATCTGGCCGAAGAAGCGTTGCTTGGTCGATTCGAAGATCGACAGCGCCGCGGCCTTGGCGCCGCTATTATAGGTGGCGCCGCTGAAGCTGTCGGTGACGCGCGTGGCGGCAAGCGCGGCCTGGAGATTGTTGTGTATGATCGCCCAAGCATCGGCATAGGCATCGTAGATGACGATCTGCTCCTCGCTGAGCCGATGCTCGAGAATGTCATATTCAACGCCTGCGAAGCTGAGCGCTCGCGCGACATAGAGGCCCTGCGCCTTGAGGTCGCGGGCGATCAACTCCATGGCCGCGATGCCGCCGCGGCGCAGGGATTCCACGAAGGCTCGCCGATCGGCGAAGGCCGTGTGCGGTCCCCACAGGCCGAGGCGTGTCGCATAGGCAAGATTGTTGACGTCCGAGGCGCCCGTCGCCGAGGCATAGAGAATCCGGGCGCGCGGAGCGAGGTTTTGGAGGCGCACGCCAGCGATGCCCTGTTCGGATCCTTTCGTGGCGCCGAACCGGCCCTCGCCGCCAGCCACTCCGGCCATCTCGTGCGCCTCGTCGAAGACGACGACGCCGCTGAAATCCTCGCCCATCCACTCGATCAGCTGACGCAGCCGCGTGCCCTTGTCGCCGCGGTTGGAGCGCAAGGTGGCATAGGTCAGGAAGAGGATCCCATCGCCCAGCGCGACCGGGGTGCCGAGCTTCCACTGGTTGAGGATGACGCCTGCCACCTGCCGTCCCTTGCCGGCGCCCGTGCCATCGCCAAGGAAAAAGCCGGTGCGATAGGCGTTGCCGGCCTCTCCCGGCGACAGCGAAAGATCCTCGTCGCTGGGGACGAACCGGCCGGGAAGATCGCGCTCGAACGCCGCGCCGGCGTAGATCAACGTCTCGAGCTGCGCGTCCGAGAGCAGGCCGTCGTCCAAGATCCTGGCCGGCAGCACAGGTTCATATACGACCGGCGGTGCGGCGATGGATCCCATTGCCTGCGATTCGACCAGTGCGCTTGGGTGGTCACGAGCATCGGCAATCAGCAGACGGCTCGGCCGATAAGGCAGATAGATCCCTTGCGGTTCGCCCGCAGGCGCGGGCGCATCGAGACGCTGATAGGCGACCGCGCGGGTCGTGGGCAGGCTGACGGCCGCACGCGAGCAGACGGGGCGGGTCAGCGGCGCGAGGCCCCGGAACAATCCGCTGGGGCGGGTGATTGGCTGCGGCTGCCGCGCGCATGGAGTCGCCATCGCATCGATGGCCGCGAGTGCACCGCCGAGCGTCGTGCAGGTCTGGCGCGGGACCGATCCCCCTGCCCCGCCCTTTTCGAGGAGAATGAGCTGAACCGCCTGCCCGGTGCCGTGCTTGGCATAGGCATTGGGCGGCAGATCGAGATGCAGCCGGAGCTGCGCACCCACGGTGGCGTGCAGCCAATCCGCGTCACCTGTCTCGACCCGGTCGGGAAGAATGACGGCGCAGCGCCCACCTGGTGCGAGACGCAAGAGCGCGGAGCGCAGGTGGCGAAGCGCAGCGTGGCGGTCGCGCCCCCGTCCCTGGCTTCGCGAGAAGGGCGGGTTGATGAGCACAACGCTCGGCACCAGTTGCGGATCGAGCATATCGTCGATCAATTCGCCGTCATGCGTGCTCAATATGCCCCCGGGAAGGGCATGACGCAGCAAACGCGCGCGCCAGGCATCGATCTCATTGAGGAGCAGGCGAGCACCGGCAAGATGAGCATGTACGGCCAAGAGGCCGGTCCCGGCCGAGGGCTCGAGCACGATATCGCGTGCCGTGATCGCGGCTGCCTTGGCGGCAAGGAAGCCGATCGGTGCCGGCGTCGAGAATTGCTGGAACGCGACCTGCGTTTCGCTACGCGCGCTGTGCGTGGGAAGCGCCGCCGTCATGGCGATCAGCTGGGCGAGCTGCGTATTCGCATCTACCGGGAGCGTTGTGTTCTTCAGATGGAGGATCTGCGCGAGTTCGAGCACATCATAGGCGTCGCGCAATGACCATAAGCCATCGGCGCTTGAGCCATCAAAGGCGAAGGTCATCCCGGCAAGGAGGTCGTTACGTGCAACCGGACGGCCTTCCGACAGCCGGTCGGCTATGACTTGAGCAGCGGTCCGGGCGGGATCATCGAGCGGCAGCGTGAGCGCGAGGGGTTGTGTGGCCATGGGGTATCTCCGGGTCTGACATCTGGCATCAGCGCCAGGTCATCAGCCTGAAGGCCCCCTCCCCTCTCAGGCCGCCTCGGCGGCCCGGCGGACACGCCAGGCATCATTCCAGTCCGCGTGCCGTTCCGGGAGGCGAAGCACCAGTTCGCGGCCATGGGCGGTGAGATGCGGGCGAGCTTTTTTGAGCATAGCGGCAGCGGCGGCTCCGCGGTCACCATAGACGATGATCCGCTTGACCCGTTCCGGGATGGCGACAAGTCCAAGGCGTTCGACGCCGCCCAGCGCCCAGGTTGCCGTTCCGAACCAGGCCATTGCCGAAAGGGCGTCCTCGATGCCCTCGGCAAGGCCAAGTTCGTCTCCGGCCGGCGCCAGACGGATGGCCGCGTTGCCAAGCAGGCCAAGGGCAATCTTCGGCTTTGGCAGGGGCTTGTGCAGAATGTCAGCGAGATCGAGGCAAGTCCGCTGAACGGCCACGACGCCCAGATCGTTCTCAACCGCGGCGATCATCGCCGGAAAGAACCGGCGCTGGTCACCTGCCCCGACAATGGTGCGGGGATTGTAGCGCAGACAACGCGGATAGGGAGGCTCAAGACCGCGCGCGGCAAGGTAATCGGCCGCTGGGGAGCCGGCTATGGGCTGGCTTGCTTTCCAGAGCCGAAGCGCGAGCGCCCTATGGTCGACCGCCGCCTTCGGGCGCGGCAGGGTGAGCAGCTCAGCATCGTGAAGTTTGCGCCGGCGTAGAGCGACCAGAACGTCGCGCGTATCGCAGCCTGCAAAGCAGTGGAACAAGATTGCCCGCTCGCCCAGGCGTACTGAGAGGCTGGGGCCATGATCGTCATGAGCCGGGCAACGGCATTCGCCGCGCGTCCCGCGCCACGTTCCGCCGAGAGCTTCGACAATGGCTTTGGCGCGATGAGAAGCAGCTATGGGCATCGACTAAACCTCGCAAAGTTGTGGAGCGCCGCTGCCAGTTGCGCCCTCCCCTCCCCGCCAATTCAGCCAGGCATGCCCTTGGCTGCGAGGATACCGAATTCCTCAACGATGCGATCGGTTGTGTAATGAGTCACGCCGTCGCGTTCATAGGAGCTGTCCTTGAGCCGCCCGGCAATGCGCACCAGATCCCCGACTTGGGCTCGGTCAGCGATATGCTTTCGTTGGCCCTCGCTGAAAACGCTCACGCGGTTCCAATGACTGTCTTCCTGCCATTCGTCATCGTCACCCTTGCGACGGTAATTCGCGCAAACCGACAGCAGGGTGACTTTCGGCCGTGCATCGATTTCCCCGATCCGGCCGATGATCTCGAACTTGGCGAAGTTGATCATGCACCCTCCATTCGTGAGGTCCTTTGGTCAGGAAGCCTATCGTGGACAGCCAACTTTGCGTATCCCTCCAGGCAGGGGGATTGAACGCTTGCTTCAAGCGCCGCGCCAATCTCTTTCTCAAAATAAATGAATCAAAACGCCGCTGCTCGCAGCGGAAGCTTTTCGGATTCTAAGGGATTCAGATTCGGGATGCCGAAAAAGCAGCATTTCTGCGGGTTTGAGCAGGGATATCCTGACCGGACGGGGGATTTTGCCTGCCCTGGTGGGGGCTCATTCCTGACCAGTCGGGGGATGCAACCTGACCGATTGGGGCTATCCTGACCTTATGGGGGCCAACTCTGACCTGCCTTCCTGGCGCGCGATTCGCTCGTCAAGTTGCTCGTCAGAGACGTTCTTCGGCCTCCGCGAGGCCGTTTGCATGGGTCAGATCGCTTTGAGACGCGACTCGGCGCAATTCCTTGTGTTCTGCTGCCTCGGGGAGAAGTTTCATCCTGACCAGTTGGGGGCGATCAGCTGTCATTTAGCCTGCCCTGACTTGACGACAAAGGACAGGTCAGGCAAGTTTTTATCTTCACCGGACGAATCGGTGCAGACTTCATGGCATGGATGACGAACAAGCCCTAAATCATACCGAAGCTGCATCGCCCGCGAGTGTTGCCATCTCGCCGGGGCGGGCCATGCGCGTGGCCGCAGCGCTTCAGGCGAAGGGCGGGGATGAGTTCGCCAAGCCGGGGAGCATTGTCGAGGTCAAATTCGTCAAAGGGCAATCGCTCAGCCTGACCGCGTCGCGACTGCTCGCGCTGATGATCCTGACTGCCGGTGGCGATGCCTGGGAAGACCGCCCGCACAGGATGCGCAAAGCGGACATTCGCCGCGGTCACAAAGGCAATGAACGCATTTCGGACATGCTTGAGGAACTGCACCGGACGCTGTTTGCGATCGATGACAAATCTTGGCGGGGTAAGAAGGCGACCCTTCGCTTCTCGCTGATCTCTTCATCTCGCGAGGAGGCGGAAGACGAGGATGGTGCGGACGCGGGATGGATCGAATGGGAGTTTACGCCTGATGCCCGCAAGCTCATCCAGGAATCGGAAACCTATGCCGTCCTCAACCGACAGGCCGTGCTGGGCTTTCGCTCGACCTATGCGCTTAAGCTCTATGAAATCGGCGCGCTAAGGCTGCACCGCCGGCAGTCGAACTGGAGGGGCGACATGACGGCGTTGCGCGCGCTGCTCGGTATCTCGCCTGAGGTCTACAAAGATTTCGCGCAGCTCCGTCGCAAGGTTCTTGAGAAGGCCAAGGCAGAGATCGACCAGCTTGCGCATTTTCGGGTGGAGTGGCGGGAGATCCGTCAAGGTCGAACCGTGACCGAGATCGAATTCCGGTTTGAGCCCAAAGATGCGCCCGCCCAGATAGCGACGGTCGACGAGATCGCGCGCCACTCTGCGGGCCGAAAGGCGAGGCGCGAGGGTGAGGTCGAATCGGTGGCCGTAGAATCGCTGACGAAGGCTGCCGTGGCTTCGCTGGTTTCAAAGGATAAGGGCGGGGCAGGGGAGTTGACCTTCCCATCTGGCACAATCCGGTTCGGCTCCGAAACGCTGGCGGCCATCGCTCGCTCGGCAGGAGGCGGTTGGGACATCGACCTTATCGCCGATGCCTATCGTGATCAGATGGGCGAGCGGCTTGCAAAGCTAAAAGGTGCAAAGCTGATCGCGTCCTGGACGGGCTTTTGTGAAAGCTTTTTGGCGCGCCGGGGCCGTCCCTGACAGGCGAATTGCACCGGTGCAATTTTCAAGAATCGGCCCCCAATGAGTCAGGTTACGGGGTTCATAGAGCTGTTGACGTGCCGAAAATGTGCCTACCTGCGCTATAAACGAGGGCGAGCTTGCGAAAGTGAGCGTCCATTTGACGTAAAAGCGCAAATTGAGCTATGACCTCTGCAGTTTCGCAAGGGGGCCCTGGTGGCAGCATCACTCGATATCGAAGGCGCGCAGGATCTGCTGTCGGTCGCAACGTTGGCCCAGCGAACAAGCTCGGTTCTGGAGCGGCTGCGCGATTCAGCGCGGAGCGCCCGCGCGGACGATCGACGAGAGCCGACTTTTCCAATCGGCAAGGCCGCCGAACTGGTTGGACGAACTGCCGCCGCGATCCGTGAGGCCGAGAAAGACGGGCGGTTGCCGCCGCCGCCGCGGACCCAGAACAACCGCCGTGTTGGCTACACCTTGGCGCAGCTCAACGATATGCGGGGCTTATTTGGAACGCGCCCGTGGCGCGCCGCGACTGACCCGTGCTGCGTCATTGCTGTGCAGAACTTCAAGGGCGGCGTCGGCAAATCGACCCTCTCGGTGCACCTCGCTCAATATCTCGCGATCAAAGGCTACCGTGTGGCGCTGATCGACTGCGACAGCCAGGCGTCGGCAACAACGCTGTTCGGTTATGTACCCGACCTCGACCTCACCGAGGAGGATACCCTCTATCCCTTCTTGCGCCACGATGACATGGAGTCGCTAGACTACGCCCTGCGCAAGACCCATTTCGACGGCCTCGAGCTCATTCCCGCCAATTTGCGGTTGTTCCAGTCTGAATATGAGATCGCCGCGCGCATGGCGCGGGGACAGGGAACACTAATCGATCGCCTTGCACAAGGCATTGCCAGCATTGCGGACCGGTTCGATGTCGTTGTTCTCGATCCGCCGCCCGCGCTTGGCGCGATCTCCCTCTCCGTGCTGCGCGCGGCTAATGCGCTCGTTGTACCGGTTCCGCCCACCGTGATGGACTTTTCGTCGACCGCCGCCTTTCTCGCGATGCTGGATGAGACGATTGAGACGCTGGCGGAACGCGATATGGCGCCGTCCCTGCAGTTTCTCCGGTTCGTCGCGTCGAAGGTCGATGAGAACAAGTCGATGCAAAAGGAACTGCTCAACTTGATGCGCACGCTGTTCGGGCACGCCATGGTGCGCGCGCCGCTCAAGGACTCCGCGGAAATCGATAATGCGACCGCGCGTCTAATGACCGTCTACGAGCTCGATGGCCCGGTCACCAGTTCGGCCGTGCGCAATCGCTGCCTGGCCTATCTCGACGGGGTGAACAGCGAAATCGAGGTCGATATTCGCTCGATGTGGCCGAGCCATCTGAGTCGGCTGCGTAAGGAGGCCCTCGCCTGATGCGAGCAAAATTGCACCGGTGCAATTCCGGTTAGAAAGGCAGGAGCATGAGCAAGAAAAACGCCAACTTCGCGGCTGATCTGGTCGCTGGCATTGACCCGGTGTCACAGGCAACTCCGCAGCGCCGGCCTGGCATTGGCGCCAGCGTGCTGGCAGGTCGTGAAAGCCGGCTTGCTGAGCTCGCGACGGGAAGCGTTGTCTCGCGCACCCACGAACTGGTCGATCCCGCGCGCTGCCGGATGTGGGTCGGCCATAACCGCGAATACGCCCTTCTCAACGAAGAGCGGTGCGCGGATCTCATCGAGAGCATCAAGGCGCAGGGCAGGCAGGAAATGCCGGCCATCGTGCGCCGGGTGAAGGATGATCCCAACATCGATTTCGAGGTGATCTGCGGCGCCCGGCGCCACTGGACGATCAGCTGGCTGCGCGCCCACAACTATCCAGATTTTCGTTTCCTCATCGATATCCGTAACCTCACCGACGAGGAGGCCTTCCGCCTTGCTGATCTCGAAAACCGGGCCCGGGATGATCTCACCGATCTCGAGCGCGCCCGCGACTATTTGCGCGCGCTCGATGCCTATTATGAAGGTCGGCAGAAGATTATGGCCGAGCGGATCAACGTGACCGAAAGCTGGCTCAGCCGCTATCTGGATCTTGCGCGGCTGCCCCCCCAGCTGATGGCCGCCTTCGCGGTGCCGCAGGATTTGAGGATCAAACATGTGACAGCGATCAAGCCGCTGTTGAAGCCCGAGGAGCGGCGGCAGCGCGTTTTTGACGAAGCGACCCGGCTCGCAAAGCAGCAGGTTGATTCTACGGCGCCTATGGCGGTTCCTGATGTTATCCGCGCGCTCGCTCTCGCCGCCGATCCCCCCAAGAAGTCAGGATCCCCCAAGAGGTCAGGAAAGGCGGAAACCATCCTGTCGGAGGCGGGTAAGCCGCTGCTGAAGGTGGAGGCTGCGGATCGCAAGAGTCTCAAGGTTACCTTGCTGCCACATGCCGGTGGAACGCGCGCTGAAGCAGAGACCGCGTTGAAAGCGCTGCTTGACCGGCATTGGGCGTAGGAAGAGTTGCGTCACAACGAGAGGTATCCGACCTCCTGGCTGTCGAATAGTCAGGTAAACGCCTTCTTCTCGTAGACGGTGATGATCGCCCGGCCATCCCAGACGTAGCACAGGTGCCGCTCCTGTCGGCAGTTGGCGAGCAGCCGAGGGCGGAACACCGCAGCGCATTCGCCGCCGGCGTGGCGCACGCTTTGGTATACGATGCCATCCGATCCTTGCTCACGGAGATCCCGGGCGAGCACCTGACCCGCCGCATAGCTGTCCGCGGCATAGAGGGCAGGGCGTTCATCGCTCAGGTCGCGAATGTCGTGCAGCATGGCATCCAGGTCGACCGCGTAGACGCGCATATCGAGTTCCTGGGCCGGTTCATGGGTATATGCCATGAAGCGGGTTCGGTGATGGCTCGTCTCAGCGACGGCGGTCTCGATCGTCCTGGCTGCGTAGAACACCCCGAAGCTGCCGTCACAGAACCGGCTGCCATCGGGATTGAGGTGGGTGAACGCCGCCATGATTGCCGACGTGCCGGGTCCCGAGACCCGGTCATCCGGCGGGACGAGTGCGAGATCGCCGACTTCGTCGCGGAGCCGGTCGTTGGTCATCGCCTCTATCGCATAGACCGCTTCCAAATCGGCCGGGTCTGCGACGTCTTCAAACAGCGATATGGGCGGAAAGCGGCTTGCGACGATCCGGTAGCACGGTTGCCACCGCACCTGAGTCCTCGCAATGGCATCCATCAGCCGCGCTGCGCGTCGATATATTGGCGCACCACGTAGAGATCGGCGACATTGCCCGAGGCCATCCGTTCGATCGCCGGACGTCCAGCGAACAGCGGTGCCTCGTTGGGCTTACGAACCCATTCGTCAGCCGAGCGAGGCAGGAGGATTTTCAGCCCCTTGTATATCCCCATGACATAGGAAATTCGCTCGAGCGCGTCCTTGGGGATGGCCGCAACTGCGCCGCGCTTCCAGGTTTGGAATGTCGAACGGTTGTCGAGCCCGAGCAGCTTCATTTGCTCGGCTTCCTTGAGGCCCCATGCGTCGGCGATGCGGAAGAATGTGCGCAGCGCCGGACCCGTCAGATCCTTACGGCTGGGCGCCTTGGCGCGAATGGGTCTTTCCCGGCGGGCAGAATGGGCAGCTGTGGCCATCGGCCATCTCCTTCTCCTCATTCATATGTACTATATCTGTACAAAAGTCAATGATTGGAGCAGTTTCTCTACAGACTACCGGTGCGAGACTTCGTCAGTGTTGGCGAGAGCTGGCGCTGAGCAGCCGGTCGATATCGGCAATGGCCGCATCAAATTCGGCCATTGTCGCGCGAGGGATGACGTGAGCCTGGTTCAAGGACGGCGATAGCCGATCTCCGCGGGGTTCGTCGGCGACCAGCAGAACCTTGCCTTTGACCGTCTTCCGCTGCGCCAAGCCTGCAGACACGAGGGCGTCGCTAATCGCATAAGTGCCGCGCCGGCTGACGCCGAACGCCAAGCCGATTTGATCGAGCCCGAGCGGCGCGAGCGCGGAGAGGAAGGTCCATACCTGCGGTGCCCGCGCGCTCGAACGCAGGTGCCCCAGCTGCTGGCCCATCAGCGCCGCTCGCCTTCGTGCGTCGGCGACCAGCTCACAAAGCCGCATAGCGCTGGCATGGAGGCTGCGCGCGGCCAGCAATGCGCGTTCGCCATGCCACAGCCGCGGCTGAAGGGCCTCAGCCGTCACCGCGCCCGGGCAGGGGAGGGGGCGGGCCCAAGTCCCGCTTGCGCTCAGCAGGCGACCCAGTGCCGTGTCGACGGCCCAGAGCGGAGTGCGTGGGGCGGTCTGCTCGATTGCCACCTCACGATCCCCGAGCGAAAAGCTCTTCACCGCGCGTTCCACCGGCGCGAACAGCGGATCGGCACACAGAAGGGCGTTGAGACGAGCCAGACCGGCGAAGGGTAGGGCGGTATCGTCGTTGATGCCTGCCTGCTGCGCCAGATCAGCCGCCTTCGTCAGGGCCTCTTGCGCGCCAGATTCCTCCCCCAGCACGTCCTCGGCATGGGCGGGACCGTCGATGCTGAAGCGGGCGGCTGCGGTGATCATCCGCGCGGCGTCGGCCAGCGGTTCCCAGGGATGATGCCCCAACTCGCCCAGCAGCGCCCGGACCACGGCAGTGGCGGAGCAGACGGTGAGGGCGCTCTCTTGTGGCGGGCGATCAAGCCCGGCAAACCAGGCATTGAACCGCAATTCGGCGTCGGCGAAGCCCGCCTGGGCGAGGCTCGAGAGCAGCACCGTGCGCAGCAAGCCTGCGCAAAATAGCGCTTTTTCGGGGACGGTGAGCCCGGAGAGCAGCCCGTCGAGCCGACCCAGCGCAAGCGCACATTCGGCCTGGGTGAGGGCGAGCTCCTCGGGCGCAATGTCGCGATCAGCGGCCAGCGGATGGAAGCGCTCCATGTCGAATGTGTAGTGAATATCAATACGCTGCACAAGTGCTGGGATCGTCTCTCAATTAACATGTGATAATTGCAGTTATCACATAAGCGGAATTGACCGTTCATTATATGGTGCGCTACAGATGCGCTATGGAAGGCGGCGGAGCAGGCGGGCCGGTGAGCCCTGAAAAAGACGGTTTCGCCGCTACCGGCGGGCCGCTGGAACCCTTGTCGACCGCACCGATGCCCGAGATTGCTTGGACCGCGACCCAGATGCGCGCCGGTGGTCGGATCGTCGTCAACGAGGCGCTGATCGCCGCCTATCAGGCTGCGAGTTCGACTCATTCGATCCGCGCGCTGAAATCGGACCTGGAGGCTTTCGACCTTTGGTGCCGTCGAACGAATCGGATCGCCCTGCCGGCGACGCCCGAGATCGTCGCCGACTATCTGGATGAGCGCGCAGGGGGCGGAGCGAAGCCGGCCTCGCTCGGGCGCTACAAAGCGTCGATCGGCAAGATCCACCAATTGCTCGACCTCAGGGATCCGACACAGACCGAACTGGTTAAGCTGCGGCTGCGCGCAATTCGACGCGAGAAGGGTACCGCGCAGGCCCAGGCACGTCCGCTGAGGTTCAAGGGGCCCGTCAAGGACATCGAGCGGGATAAGCCCCGTGGGATCAACGTCAGGGCGCTCCTGGAGGCCTGTGCGGACGATTTGCCGGGATTGCGGGACCGTGCCCTGCTCTCGGTCGCCTATGACAGTGGGTTGCGGGCATCTGAGTTGGTCGCGATCGATGTTGATCACATCATCGAGGCGATTGACCCGGAAGCGCGGCTCCTGGCGATTCCGCGCAGCAAAGGCGATCAGGAGGGGGAGGGGGCCACGGCCTACCTGTCGCCCCGCTCGGTGCGGGCAATTTCGGTCTGGGCCGAGGCTGCGGGGATTTCCTCAGGACCGTTGTTCCGCCGGGTGCAGGTCCGCCGTTATAAGGCGCGCGCAGCGATCAAGGCGCGCCGGATCGAGACGATCTCGGGGCGCGAGAACTGGGATATGCGCAAGCTCAGGGGGCATCCGGCGGTTCCCGCGCGGGTCGAATATGACGTAGGCGAAGACGCGCTCCATCCCGGCTCGGTAGGTCCGATCTGGCGCACGATGATCCGCAAGGCGTTCGATCGCGGCGCGCTCGGGGACTTAACCAAGGATGATCTGATGCGGCTGCTCACGGGAATCAGCGCGCATTCGACGCGGGTCGGACTCAACCAGGATCTGTTCGCAAGCGGCGAGGACCTTGCTGGCATCATGGATGCGTTGCGGTGGAAGTCCCCGCGGATGCCGCTCTCCTACAATCGCAACCTGGCCGCCGAAGCGGGCGCTGTCGGCCGTCTCTGGCGCAAAATCGAATGACAAAATGTGGAGCAAATCGGCCGTTTCTTGCCACTCCGTTGTATGGCAGCTTCCGAAACATGAGCTGCCGGTTGGATAGCGGGGCCTTTCCGGTCGTTCGGCCTGCCTAGTTTTGTAAACTGCCATTCGTCCGCGAACACACTACGGGCAGAACAGATTGATCTGAACAATCCATCATCCCCGCCGGGCCTGCCTCCCGGGCTGTCCCTCAATGGAGTTGGATGATCCGCTGTGGCTCGTTGGGGCGGTTCGCGCTTGGCGTGATGGCGCTGCTCGGCAACCGGGTGCCGATTTTGTTACGGATATTCCTAGCGGTACACGCAATCATGGATGATCTGTGAGCGGACATGATCATCGGTCAGTTCTACATCGCCGCCAACCTGTCCTTCCCGAATTACGTTTTTCTACGGATAGCTAGGCCAGATAAGGCTCCGGTCTAATCTCATCCCGGCGTCACCGTGTCGACCAGCTGCCGAGCAGTTCGTCCGAGACGGGATTTTCGATCATCATCTCGTCGATCCGAGCGCTGATGACGCAAAGAGGCCGCTGCTCTGCTCCTGCGGGCTGGACGCATCGGACGGGACCGAACTCGCGGTCGATGCGGCCGATAATCCTCAGGCGCAGGCCTTGAGACATGTTCAGCATGTCAGGCGGAACGCGTTTCACTAGCTCGAGGGGCTTGCCGTCGCGGAATAAAGCGGACCGTTCCGCTGTCGAGAATTGCGCGATCGCCAAGGTATGTTCCGGCAAAGTAACCGGATCTGCACCTGCTGGACCTGGCTGCACTCCCGATGCAGGACATTGCTCGCTCGATGACCAGGGTCGCGCGATCCAGAAGCCCTCAGCCGGGGTTCCCATGGTGGACCCTACACGCCATTGGTCGGCTGCCCATGTGACAGGGGTGACCGATATCCGAAGCGTCGAGTTTGCGGCGTCATACCGCCATCCCATCGGCTGCGATCCGGTTTCAGCGGAAGGGCCGCTACATCCAAATGGGACGAACAGCTCGAAGCGCTGGCCAGCTAAGCTCGCCACGGTAGCAGGCATCGCGCGGTTCGATGCCAGCGCATCGGAAACCTGGTGTGCCAGCGCGATTAGATCGGCCCTTCTCAGCACCTTGAGCGGTTCGACAGGATCCGGGGCCACCAGCGGAGGCGTTGATATCGCTACCGACTTCTCCCTCGGCGGCACCGAAAGCCGGCCGAGGAGAAACCCCGAACCGCCGATCACAAGGACGGCCGCCAATCCGCCCGCGATCGCCAGCCGACTTGTTCTGATGCTGGGTTCGCGCATGACTGCAGGATAGCAAGGTTGCCGCCATCCTCCAGTCCGAAAACGATAAAATCTCTTTCGGACGTTGACACCGGAGCGATCGCGGACGACCCAGCAAGGACATGATGGCCGATCAAATCTTGACCCTGGTAGTTCTGGCCGCGGTCGTAGCCGCCCTGATCTGGGATAAGGTTCGCGCCGATGTCGTCGCGCTCAGCGGCGCGGCAGTGCTGCTGATGACCGGGGTTGTTCGCCCCGTCGATGTTCAGGGAGCCTTCGCCAGCCCTGCTATCATCGCACTCGCCTCACTGTTCGTCATTGCCTATGCGCTCGAGCTCTCCGGTTTGCTCGATCGGGCCATAGCCGCAGCCGTCGCGATGTGCCGGCGGTTCGGCGCCACGGGCATTTGGATGCTTATGACGATGATCGGATCGGTGTCTTGCTTCCTCAACTCCACACCGATTGTCGTACTGGGAGCACCCGTCATCCGCGACGTGGCTACGACTCTGAAACTTTCGCCGAGGCGATTTCTGATCCCGCTGTCCTACGTCACAATCTTGACCGGCTGCTGCACTTTGATTGGCACATCGACAAACCTGCTGGTCGACGACATGGCGAGCGTTGCGGGTCAGGCGCGGTTCGGCATGTTCGAGATCACCCCCGTGGGGCTGCCGATGGCGCTCGTCGGCATGATCTATCTCTTCGCCATCAGCGGGCGGCTGCTCGGTGGGCGGCACGAAGCTGACGCACGAGAAAGCGAGCCTGCACCAATCGCGCCGGTGGACGTCCACAGTGCACAAGTTGGTGACGCCGCAGTTTTCGAAGAGAAACGATCGCTCGATCTAAGGAAGGCTCTGATCGCCCTCGCCACCTTTATTGGCGCCGTCGCGCTGGCTACGATTGGCGTTGCGCCGATTGCTGCAACGGCCTTCGCGGGCGCCGTTTTGCTGATACTTTTGCGCGTGATCAGTGCCGACCAGGCGTACGGAGGGCTGAGGCCGGAAATCCTGATCCTCATTGCGGGCATGGTCGTCATCGGCATCGCCATGGACGAGAGTGGCCTGGCCGCAAGCGCCTCTAAACTTCTGATTGCCAGTGTTCATGGGCTGAGCCCCATGGCCGCGCTGGCCGTGCTCTATCTCGTCACAATGATCCTCACGGAATTGCTGTCTAACGCCACCGTCGCCGTGCTTGTGACGCCGGTAGCAGTAGCACTCGCCGAAAGCCTGGGCGTCAGTCCGCGCCCGTTTCTCGTAGCTGTAATGATGGCCGCCAGCGCTGCATTCGCGACACCCTTCGGATATCAGACCAATGTCATCGTCTACCAAATGGGTGATTACCGCTATATGGACTTCGTCAGGCTTGGGCTCCCGCTGAACCTGATTACGTTTGCGACCGCCATCATGGCGATCCGTTACAGTTTCCCATTCTGATACTAAAGCAGAGCGGATGTCACTCATGACTCATTGCGAGGTTCGCTGAATTGTCCTCACTACGCGGTAGTGCGTTGTGGCAGCGCGAGCATGATGATCAGGTCGCCCGCGAGGCCATGGGCCGCCATCTTACGGTCATCAAGGGTGGTCCGAACATGGCCGCGGTTAGATCGAAAGGCGCATGATAAGGGGCGAGGACCGCCTTCGGGAACCGCTATTCTTGTTTGGGCATTAGATAGAGATGGCTACTGCTGTTCCTCCGCCTTCCAGTAACATCGGTGAGTGGGAGGATGGCACGGTCCCTGTGACACCATCAGATCTACCGGTATTCACCATCGGACATTCGATGAGATTGATTGATGCTTTTGTAGATCTGTTGCGTCGTGGCGGCGTGGAACATGTTATCGATATTCGCACGACTCCCCGGTCTCGGACCAACCCTCAATTCAATCCGAGTGCGCTTGCTGCAGCATTGTCAGGTTATCAGATCGTGCACAGTCAGCTGTTGGAGTTGGGCGGCCGCCGTCCAAAGTCCAAGACGGTGCCTGACGCGGTCAACGCCTACTGGCAGAATCAATCCTTTCACAACTATGCCGACCACGCTTTGGGCGCCGAATACCGCCGGGGTTTCGACACGCTCATGCGTGTGAGCGTTCAACGTCGCTGCGCGATTATGTGTGCGGAGGCGGTCTGGTGGCGCTGCCATCGCCGGATCGTCGCCGACTATCTTCTCGCGTCTGGTCGCGAGGTTTTCCATCTGATGGGAGACGATAGGATCGAAGCGGCAAAGATCACACCCTCGGCGGTGGCGCGAGCAGATGGCCTGACTTATCCCGCAAGCTCCTCGGATGTCAGAGCTTAGATCGCACTAGCTGCTTTAGGTGGGGCAAGACGGTTTCTTCGAACCAGGGATTGCGCGCCATCCATATGCGGGAGCGCCACGACGGATGTGGGAGCGGAAAATAATTTGGCAGGTAATCTTGAAAGTCGCGAACTCTGTCGCTCACTCTTCCTGCACCCAAAATGTGCGCAATGGCGTAGCTGCCGACCAGAAGGGTCAGCTCGACAGAGGTCAGGCTTTGCATAATCCGGTCTCGCCATAGGGGCGCACATTCCGGACGGGGTGGTGCATCGCCGCTGCCGCCAGAACCTGGATAACAGAGCGCCATTGGCACGATGGCAATACGGCTCGCGTCATAGAATTCGGTTGAAGTTACACCCATCCAGTCGCGTAGGTGCTCACCCGATGCATCAGAGAAAGGCTCACCGCTCGCATGGGCCCGACTCCCCGGCGCTTGGCTGGCGATCAGCAGTCTAGAAGTTTGCGAGATCTGGAATATCGGTCGTGGTTCGAGTGGCAACTTCGTTTCGCATGCGCGACAGGCTCCTATCGCGGTCCGAAGGGTGCCAATGCTATGATCGCCTTTCAATCGATCATCCTTTGAAGGCACGCCTCGGCCGCCTTTAGAATTTCAGGCCAGTTCCGCCTTCCATCATTTCGCAGCACCAAATCGGGAGGAATCCTCGTGGTACAAATGCGGGCTTCGTCCGCCCGCCGGGCAGTGATTGGTACATACAGAGCCACGATTTCTCCACTATAGCCAGTGGTGCGGTCAACTTCACCGCTGGCACTACAATCATTGAACAGCGCTTTTGCTGCGTAATGTCTCCGCAATTCGCTGCCTCTGCGCATTTCGTGGAAATCGCGAAGGTGCAAGGGATAGCGGAACAGAAATGATATTGCTCGCACCTTACGTAGATCATCAATAGCAAAGTCGGTGATCATATTTCGCCGGGCCATTTGTCGAAAAGTAGTCCGCTAGAACATGGGCAGGGTGCCCTCAGGCAGCAAGGCGCGATATCAAGCGTTTGCAAAGAAGGCACTTAGATTTAGGCAGCCGTCTGGAAGGCTGCAGTCCCGGTTAGGCCGTATCGGCGGTGAAAACGGGTTGGCTGGGCTCGCTTCTTCGATCGATCTCGCCGGCCTGCCCGACGCGGCGAATGACTACGCGTTCACTTGCATGTAGGCGACGCCGATACGGCGTGGCGCGCTGGCGCGCTTCCCTAAGGTGCGCTCGATGAACTTGTGCGCCGCTGCATCGCTGGAGAAGGAAACGGTGATGCCCGAACGCGTGCGACCGATACGTCCCCAGCGCAGCGCGACGATGACATGGCCAAACAGATCCTGTGACGCTTGAATGTGATACGCTCGTGCTATGTTCCGCTTGGCGTCGACCGCCTCAAGAGCGCAGCACCAATCGACGAGTTGGGTTGGCGGCTTGAACATAGGGGGAACCTGCCAATGGGATGGCGGCCCGTCCAATTGATAAGTTGAATCAGTTTGGCCGCACTGATTCATGTTTTGAATCTAGCTCGAGCCACTTGCATGTTGGTCGATGCTGTCGATCCGGTCAGAGAAGACCATGGCTGCCGGCTGCAGCACCCATGATCGTCGCGGCCGAGACGAGAAGGATGATCCGGTGCAGTCTTTCCATCCGCCGGAAATTTGCGGTGGGACGGGTCGTGCTATCGGTGGGATGACGCTGCGACAGAGGCTCGAAGACGAAGAGCATGACCGCGAAAATCGTCCATAGGCAAACCATGGCGTGCATCCACCAGAAGTGGGGATCGAGGAAGCGACTCCACATCTGGCTGCGATAGATTATCCATAGACCGCTCGCCCCGGCGATCAGAACCCAGATCCGGGCTTGAGGGGCGAAATGCCCCTCGAAGCGCTGGAAGATTGCCACTCTCTCCGCGGGTGGATACCGGTGACGAATGGACGGCATCACCACAAGCGTGACGAACGAGACCCCTCCGATCCAGACGACGACCGAGAGGACGTGCAGCGCGCGTGCCAGTGTGTCGCCCATCGCGCTAGCGTCAGGCGGCCAGCAATTCGTCGGCAGGACCGAAGAATTCATAGTGGATGCGATCCGACGGCACGCCCGCCAGCGACAGGGTCGAGACCGCGTGACGCAGGAACGGTCGCGGCCCGCAGATATAATAATGGGCCTCGGAAACGGGCGTGTTGTTGACCAGCCACTCGTCGGTGATGATCCCGGCGACATCAAAGTCGCGGCCCGCGACCTCGTCTGCGAGCGGTGTCTGATGAAAGTCGACCACCTGGATCGCCTTCGCTCCGGTCGCCAGTGTGCGCACATGATCCCGCATCGCGTGCGTAAGCTTGTCGTGGGTGCCGTGGATATATTGGACAGGTATGCCGGCATCCTTACCGGCGAGCGCTTCGAGCATGGCGACCATCGGCGTGAGGCCGACGCCTCCTGAGAGCAGCACCACGGGCCGTTCGTCATCATCATCGAGGAAGAATTCGCCGGCCGGTGCCGCGACCTTCAGGATCGTGCCGACCTTCGCCTCCCGGTGGATCCATCCCGAGGCCAGACCAAACTCCTCGCGCTTGACCGAAATGCGATAGGTCTCCCCGTTGGGCGCGGCCGAAATCGAGTAGTTCCGCTTGACCGGCGGGTGCCCGGGGATCTCCAACCAGAAGGTCAGATATTGTCCGGGCTTATAGTCCATCACCGGCTGGCCATCGACCGGACGCAGGATGTAGGAGTTGATCACGCTGCTCTCGCGAACCACAGTGTCGACGCGGAAGTCGCGCCAACCATTCCAGCCTCCGCTCGCACTTTTCTGTTCGCCATAGATGCGGCCTTCGCGCGCGATGAGGATATTGGCGAGGAACCAATAGGCCTCGCCCCAAGCCGCCAAGATTTCGTCGGTCGCCGCATCGCCGAGTACCGCCTTGATGGCCCCGAGGAGCGCCTCGGCGACATGTGGATAATGCTCTGGCAGGATCTGCAGACCGACATGCTTTTGCGCGATCCTCTCGACAGCCGGAGCCAGCGCGCCCAGATTTTCGATGTTGCCCGCATAAGCGAGGATCGCCCCGGTCAGCGCGCGTGGCTGCGACCCTGCGTCGCCATGGTGCGACTGGTTGAACAGATCGCGGATCTGCGGGTTCTGAAACATGCGGGCATACATCTCATTGACGATATCCAGGCCATGGGCTTCCAGCGCCGGGACGGTCGCTTTGACGAGCGCGATCGTCTTTTCGCTGAGAGGTTGCGACATAACATTCTCCTGTCCTTGAGAGTAAGAAATGGCGGTGAAATTGGAGGATCAGACGATCAGACGATCAGATGTCCGGACGATGGTCGTAAAAATCGACCTGCATCTTCATCGGCCCGAGCGGCGTCACGAAATGCGGCTGCTGCGGAAGGACAAGCCCTGGCCTGTCGGGAGTCAGCACGATTTCCGAACGCGGATCCACATAGGTGAGCGTGAGCGCGCCCTCGATGACCCGGATCAGGCCCCACACGCCCACCTTGGTGTCATGGCGCGCGCGCAAGGCCGCTGGGAGCGTGTTTTCATCGAAGATCGGCGTGGATCGATAAGGACAACTTGCAGTCACGAAACTGCACCCCTTTGGCCTTGGTCGATCGCGCGACCGGCCCGGCTCGGCGGCGCCGGATCGTGCCTGAAGAACATGGCGAGTTGAAGGCTCTCCGCGATGCGGGCTGCCTTTGATTGGAGCGCGATCGCGGCCGCGGGCTCCATCAATTCGTCTGTGGTCTGCTGCCAAAGGCCCAGCCAGCGATCGAAGAGGGCCGGGGTGATCCGGTCTTTATGCTTCAGATGTGCCGGAACAGGTTGGCCCTTGTAGCGTCCCGTCGTCAGCATGACCGATGACCAGAAATGCGCAAGCTTCTCAAGATGTTCGGGCCAATCATGGACCGCGTCGTTGAAGATCGGTCCCAACTCGGCGTCCGCCCGGACGCGGGCATAAAAGGCGTTCACCAAATGCGCGAGACTGTTCTCATCAATCGCTGAGGGACCGCCCACGACTCATCCTCCAATCATGCATTAAGAATGCATCTATGATGTGTGTTTGAAAGATGCAACAGAAATGCATATAAAATTATCGGGTCGGTGGAGGCCCCACAGGAACGGGCATGAAGCTGACTCTGTTCACTGATTATTCGATGCGCGTGCTGCTCTATCTCGCGGCGCGGCCGGAGCGCCTGTGCTCGATTGCGGAAGTCGCCCGGGCTTATGGGATTTCCCAAAACCACCTGATGAAGGTGGTCAACGACTTGGCCCGTTCGGGTTACATCGAAAGTGTCAGGGGGCGCAGTGGCGGCATCCGTCTCGGTAAGCGCCCCGACGAGATCAACATCGGCTCGCTCGTCCGGCATACGGAAGGAGGTTTCGATCTGGTCGATTGTGACGGCTGCATCGTCGCGCCGGCGTGCCGGTTGACTGGCATCCTCAAAGAGGCGCTTCGCGCATTTCTTTCGGTGCTCGACCGCTATACGCTGGTCGATCTCGTGGCCAGCCCACGGGATTTTGATCAGATTTTCGGAAAACTCGAAGAAAAAACCTGATCTTTCGCTGCCAGGCCTGGGCTCGTCCGTCCGAGGTTGGGGGATGGAGCTTCTGAGGACTTCGCGACTTTTGAACTGAAGGGGATTGGCACTTCACCACCAATCGTTGCTCTCCCTCGATGCTGAAATTGCCAATGATGAAATGAGCCAATGACCGAACCGACCGAGCAACGGCACTCCCGATCCCAGCCTTGGATGACGTCGCTTCAAATGTGGCGAATGCGAACCAGCGCACCAACGGGCCTGCCAGCCTATTACATCAGAAGCTCGATGCCATAGCGTGGATCAGCAGCATTATCCGCGCATCGCGGGTCAATCCAAACTTCCCACCCTCAATGGCTCGATCGAGGCCGTCCGCGCGGGTAATGAGGTGCGCCGGAAATAGGCACCAGTCTGCCCGAGGCTATTGCACCGAAGACCGACAATGATGTTGCGACCGCGACGCTCAGTGCTGCTGTCGGGCGCGGAGTGATTCTCGTCGGCAGGATTGTCTGATCGACGATGACCGCGCGCGCCGACGGCCAATAATTTTGCGGTTAGATCGCAAAACTATTCATTTGCCTGCGCAGATAGTTTTTTCCACGTTCAAACTCCAGGCGAGGAGAACTTGGTCCGGGACCTGCCCGACAGGAGAGGACGCCTTACTCATGGGGCAGGTGCCGAAGAAGCGAGCGGGGGGCAGCCCGTTTTCATGGTCCGGGGCTCTATGGACGCTTGCGATGGCGGCCGGCGCAGCGGGCCTGGTCGCCCTGCAAAAGTCCCGCTTTCTGAGCGAGGAGATGCTTATCCTGCTGATTTTTGTCGCGGTGCCGGTGGCGGCATTCTGTCTCTCTGGCAAGGGGCAGGATCACTCGGGCGACCAGCCTACCCCCAAAGACAAGCGGTACCAATAATGACGCCAGTGCATACCGAGGCCTTGATCGAGCCCCAGTTCCGCACTCGACGTTTTCAGCAGAATATTTGCGCCTTACCATCAATATTTTGATCTACGAGAAGAGCGGGAAGCTCGGGTAATAGGGCCGCACCATAGGGAGGTGATGACCACGGTCTTAGACTGATCGTGACAATTACCGATTGTCACGGTTGACTAGTATGCCGAGTTCGCTTGGGGGCGGAACACGCCTGCCATTGCCCAATATCCATGTTGATCCGCAGAAGCTGCTTTTTTCGATGAGCAGCTTGATCGCCGCGTCGATCACCTTGGCTATCGCATTTTCGGCGAGCCTCCCGCGCCCGTGGTGGGCACTGCTGACGGTTTATGTGACGGCGCAACCGATGGCGGGCGCCTTCCGGCCGAAGGTGCTGTATCGTCTCGGAGGGATCCTGATGGGCGCTGGCATTACGATCCTGCTGGTACCCAATCTTCAGAATTCTCCTGAATTGCTCGTGCTGTGTCTCGCATCCTGGGCGGGCCTGTGCATCTATCTCGCGGTACTCGACCGGACACCGCGCGCCTTCCTTTTTCAGATGGCGGCCTTCAGCGCGGCGGTCATCAGCTTTCCCTATCTCGACGATCCAGCGAACATTTTCGACACCACTATTGCCCGGGTCCAGGAGATGACCGTCGCGATCCTGTCGGTGACGGCCGTCCATGCCCTGTTGCAGCCGTGGAGCGCGACACCGGTTATCCGGGCACGGGCGCAATCCTTCTTGGCGCATGCGCGGCGCTGGACCGCGGAGGCGCTGGGCAGTGAGCACACCAGGCTTGAGTATGAGCATCGGCGGATGCTGGCGGCTGACGTCACCGAACTGAGCATGATCGCCATCCATCTGCCGTTCGACCAGCGTTGGGCGCCGGCGACCCGGCGCCGGGTCATGGCGCTGCAGCAGCACCTGGCCAATGTGCTGCCCTTCGCGTCCGCTGCCGCCAACCGGCTCGATCAGCTGCGCGCGATGGCGCCCCTGCGACCCGAACTGTCGGCGTTGGTGGGCGAGGTATCGGACTGGCTGGGGGATGAGGACGCCAGACCGGAACGTGCGCGACAACTCGTCAGGCGGTGCGAGACGTTCGCGCAAGAGATGGAGGCGAAGGCCGATTGGGCGTCATTGCTTACCGCGAGCGCGTGCATCCGCATGGCCGATTTTCTTACGGCGCTCGCCGCCAGCCGCCGACTGGCGAACCGAATCGGTTCGCCGGGGCGCCCGAATTTTAAACATGAACTTGTCGAGCGTTTCGCGCTGGCGCGCGATCATGGTGTCGCTGCCCTGGCAGGTCTCGCGACGACGGTTGCGATCATGCTCTATTGCGCGGTCTGGATCCTGCTGGCCTGGCCCAATGGATCGGCGACTGCCGCCTTCGCCGCATTGATCACCTGTTCCTTTGCTGCACAGGATGATCCGGCGCCCGCGATCGGGCGCTATCTTATAGCCACCCTCAAGATGTTCCCGCTCGCGGCGCTGTACCTCTTTGTCATCCTGCCGCGGGTGGACGGTTACGAGATGTTGATCATCACGCTCGCGCCGGCACTGTTGTGGATGGGCTATATCCAGGCCGATCCCAAGCGGTCGCCCGAAGCGCTGCCGATGTTCTCATGCTTCATCGTCGCCATGGGCTTTCTCGCGCGCTTCCAGGCCGATCTCGCGGTGTTCATCAATACCGGGTTGGCGCAGGTCGGCGGGATCGTCGCGACGCTCGCGGTCACTAAATTGTTTCGGTCAGCCAATGTGCTGTGGACGGCGCGGCGCATCCTGCGAAGCAATTGGGGCGAGCTGTCCCGCCTGGCGGACATTCGCAGGCCATTCGTGCCGCAGCGCTGGACGGCTATGGCGGTCGACCGCCTGGGGCAGGTGGCCGCACGGATGGCGATTGCGTCACCGAGCGAGGCGCTGCATGCGGCCGACGGGCTCTCCGACCTGCGTGTCGGCCGCAATATCATTCCGTTGCGGCGATCCTTGCCCCACGTCCCCCATGATGTTCGTCATGCCCTAGGCGCTGTCTTGTCGGGGCTGAGCGCCTTCTATGCCATTCGCTGGCGGAACGGTGCTCCCGATGCTCCGCCGCCCGCCCTGCTCGCCGCAATGGATTCCGCCTTGAACGCGTTAGTCGAGTTGCCGCACGACGAACATCGGCGGCAGGCGGTGCGGGCGCTGGTCGGCATGCGCTGCAATCTGTTTCCATCGGCCGGGAAGCCCAGCGGAGCGATGCCATGATCGAAGAGATCAATATTCTCGGCGTCTATATTCCCGCCGCGCTGGTGTGGGGGGTGCTCGCGGCAGTCCTGGTCTATCTCGTCCGCGCGCCTCTCCAGCGTCTGCCCGTCTATCCTGCGCTGTGGCATCCCAGCTTGCTTGAGCTGGCCTGCTTCGTCCTCTTCTGGTGGGGGCTGAGCGCCCTTGCCGACACGTTCCTCTATTCCTGGCTCATCTCCTGATCATGCTGCATAAACAAAATCTCGTGCGTTCGATCACGACGCTCCTCGTCATCCTGGCTACGCTTGGCGGGATCTATCTGTTGTGGTTGCGCTATCAAGTCGCGCCCGTCACCCGCGACGGCAAGGTGCGGGCTGATATGGTGCCGATCGCGGCGGACGTCAGCGGGCTCGTTACCGAAATCCGCGTCCACGACAATCAGGTCGTGAAGAAGGGCGATGTCCTTTTCACCATCGATCAGCCCCGGTACCGGCTCGCGCTCCAGCAGGCCGAGGCGAATGTCGCGAGCCAGAAGGTTGCCCTGGCCCAGGCCATTCGGGAAGACCGGCGTAATCGCGCCATGCCCGAGGTCATCGCGGCCGAGGTGATCGAGCAGGGGCGGGCGCGGGTCGAGACTTTGCGGGCGGGCATCGGCCAGGCCGTTGCGGCGCGGGATCTGGCCCGGTTCAACCTTGAGCGAACATTCGTCAGGGCGCCGGTGGGCGGTACGGCGTCAAATATGACGCTGCAGCCGGGCGTCTATCTGACGGCCGGCAAACCCGCCTTCGCGCTGGTCTACGATGCCTCCCTGCGCGTCGAAGGCTATTTCGAGGAAACCAAGCTGCCCGCCATTCGGGTCGGCGATCGCGCGAGTGTCTATCTGATGGGCATAGCCGATGAGGTCGAAGGTCATGTGCAGAGCATCGCAGGTGGCGTCGAGGATCGCGAACGGGCCGGTGCCGATGGGCAGCTTGCAAATGTGAACCCGTCCTTTACCTGGGTTCGCCTCGCACAGCGCATCCCCGTCCGGATCGCGATCGACAAGATTCCCAGGAACGTCCGGATGATCCCGGGACAGACAGTCACGGTGATCGTGCATCCCCGCAAGGACGGCCGCGAGATCCATCGGAGCCTGCCGTGGTGAAACGCGCGCTTTCGTTTCTCTCGATCACGCTGCTCGCGGGCTGTGCGGTGGTGGGACCGGATTATCATGTGCCTGAGGGTGCGATGATCAGCCAGTCGGGTGTGCAAGGGGATTTCCTGTCGGGTAAAGCCGTCGCGAATGCCGAACCGCTGCCCGAGCGATGGTGGACGCTCTACAATGATCCCGCGCTCGACGCGCTCGTCGTTCAGGCATTGCAGGCGAACACCGATCTGCGGGTTGCCGAGGCCAATCTCCAGCGCAGCGTCGCTCTTCTCGATGCGCGCGGTGCGAGCCGCGAACTGCAAGGCAGCGTCAACGCGGACACGAGTTATGCGCAGCGATCCGCGGAGGCGGAACTGCAGCATGTTCAGCCACCGACGCGTCAGATCTACAATGCCGGTATCGGCGTCAGCTATGATCTTGATCTCTTCGGTGGGCTGAGGCGCGGGATCGAGGCGGCAAGTGCAGATAGCGAGGCGGCGGCGGCGGCCCGCGACCTCGTGCGGGTCAACGTCGCCGCCGAAACGACGCGTGCCTATGCTGAGATTTGCAACAGCGGATCCCAGATCGATCTGCTAAACAGCGTTGTTGCGCTTCAGGCAAAGGGAGTCGCCCTTACCCGCGTCCTCGTCAGCCATGGTCGCGTCGCCCCTTATGAGCTCGATCGGCGGCAAGCGGCGTTGGATTTGACCAGATCCCGAGTCCCGCGTCTCGCCGCCCGGCAGCGCAACGCGCTGTTCAGGGTGACGGCGCTTTTGGGACGCACGCCGAGCGAGGCCGATCTCGCGCTTCTGAGCTGCCACCATGCGCTGCAAATGACTCAGATCCTGCCCGTGGGAGACGGCCAGGCGATGCTGAAGCGTCGACCAGACATTCGAATGGCCGAACGTCGCCTGGCCGCTTCGACGGCGCGCATCGGCGTTGCGACGGCCGACCTCTACCCGGATATCAAATTGGGAGCGTCGATCGGATCGACCGGCGCTACGGCGGATTTCCTGTCGCCCCTGACCAATCGTTTCGGGTTGGGGCCGTTGATCAGCTGGACGATAAACCGCCATGCGGTGCGTGGCAATATCGAGGCGGCAACGGCGCAGGGCCAGGCTGATCTGGCGGCATTTGACGGCGTGGTCATTAAAGCACTGCGCGAGGTTGAATCATCGCTCACGTCTTACGCGGCGGGCATCGACCAATTGAATAATCTCGAGCGGTCGCGCGATGAAGCGGCTCGGGCGGCGCAGCGTACCAAGCAGTTGCGGCGGGGCGGCAAGATTGACGAGCTCCCAGCTATCGAAGCCGAACGCGATTTCATCGCGGGTCAACAGGCCGTTGCCGAGGGCAAAGCCGCCATGAACGAGGATCAGATTGCTCTGTTTCTGGCGCTTGGCGGCGGGTGGGCGATACCGGCTTCCCACTGATTCGCTCGGGACGAATGCGCCCTGAATTTACGAGAATGACCGTTTCGAGCCAGCGTTCGCGGATCGTGCCGGCGAGCTCAAGGCCGTCCATGCCACCCGGCATTTCGATGTCAGCGAGGACAACGCCGATATCGCGAGCCTCGAATACGCGGTATCCCTCGTCCATAAGAGCTTCCGCAGCGCGTCGGCGACATTGCCGCGGGACCGAGCGCTAAACCACTTCTCCAGCCACATCATAGACGGGGGTTGACGGTTCCAGTTCGTCGACCGGCGCCACCTGCTCGCTTATCAAAATGGCGAATTTCGCCCCGGCATAGCAGCTACCGGGCTGATGCCAGGCTCGGGTCACGACCCGGATCTTGCCATTGATCTCGACCTGCTCGCCCGGGGTTGGGGAGCGCGCGAAATGAAAGCATCCGGTGGGTGTGGCATTCTTATGGTCGCGACCATCGAAGACATCGACTAGCATCTCGTTTCCTCTTTATTTGACGGGAACAGGGGACGGTGCGGGATATTGCCAGGGCTCGCCTCGGCCGAGGACGGCGTCATATTGTTTCTCGGCGAAGGACCAGTTGGCGAGCTTGGTCCACCATAGCGTCAGCCACTGGGCGCGATCCTGCCGATAATCGATGTAATAGGCATGCTCCCACACGTCGCAGCACAGGAGCGGGGTGACACCATCGTCCAAAACGGGACATCCCGCATCATGGGTTGAGATGACCTCAAGCTTGTTGCCTCGCGCCACGAGCCAGACCCAGCCGGACGCGAAATGGCCTGTGCCTTCTGCAACGAAGCGCGTTCCGAGGGCTTCCAGCCCGCCAAAGCTGGCGTTGATGGCAGTGGTGAGCCCGTTGCCCGGTTGAGCGGGCGCCGGCGTCATGCTTTCCCAGAAGAAGCCATGGTTCCAGGCTTGGGCTGCATTGTTGAACAACCCTTGGGTGCCGCTCGCATGGGCCGCGCGAATTACGGACTCGAGTGTCGATACCGCTTCATTCCGTTCGGCCAGCAGACGATTGAGCGTCTCGACATAGCGCGCATGATGCTTGCCGTGATGGATCGTCAACGTCTCGGCGGAGAGCACGGGCACCAGAGCATCGATGCCATAGGGAAGGGCAGGGAGCGCGAATGCGGAGGCGCCTGCGACAGAGGACCGTAAGGTGCTTGAGTCTAGATCAGCCATAGCAAATCTCCTGATTTTGGGGAAAAGAGAGCAGTTCGCCGGCACCGGTGACGGAGGACGCGCGGTTCGGCGGCTCAGTGGGCATGGCCAGCTCCTGCGGCGCGGGCGTTGAGGGCGGCGATGCAGAGCGAAATCACGTGATGCGCGTGGTCGCCCGGCCATGTGCCTTGCGCGCCCGCGACGATTACATGGGCGCCGTCCGCTTCGATCCAACAGCCTGGCGGGACGAGGGTCGCGGCTGCCGAGCGGACTTCGGAATAGCGCAGCGCCCGCACGCGTGTACCGTCGGCATGCGACCAGATTCCGGCCTCGACTCTGGGCAGTTCGATCAAAGCGGGGAACACGGCCAGGGCGATCTCGCCATCAAGCGCGCGACTTGGCGTGATGGCCCGTTGGCAGGCCGCAATGGCGACCGCAAGCTGCGCTTCACCACTGTCGCCCGCCAAGGCCGATGGTGAGCAAAGCATGCTCATCGAGCGCGCCCCGTGCCGTCAGGTGGAGGCACGCCGCGACCGTCCCGGTGGACCGGCTCGCAGACCGCGCGCAACAGACCATCGCTGATCGCATAAACCCATCCGTGCAGCGTTAGGTCGGCTTGCGCCGCCCATGCAGTGCGCACGAGGCGGTTGGCGGCGAGGGCTTCAACCTGGGCGACGACGTTCCGCTCGCACAGCGCATTGGCGTCGGCCTGATCGGGTGCGGCCTTGCAGGGATGCGCGTGGTGAACGGCCCGCACCGGTGCGAGCCAATCGCCGATCGCATCGGCTGTTGCGGGCGCCATGGCGGCCTGGATGCCGCCACAGCCATAATGGCCGACGACGATAATATGTTGAACGTGCAGCGCCTCGATCGCGAATTGCAGCGCTGCTGCAAAGTTGGGATCATTCTCCATTGCGAGATTGGCGACGTTGCGGTGGACGAACATCTCGCCGGGATCGAGGTTGACGATCTCGGTCGCAGGCACGCGGCTGTCTGAACATCCTATCCAGAAGTAGCTGGGCCGCTGCTGGCCGACGAGGCGGCTGAAGAAGCTCGGATCGACCAAAGTCTTGGACTTTGCCCAAGCCTGATTGCGGGCGAACAGGTCGGCGAGGTCATTATCGTCACCGCGCGTCACGGTGGCGGGTTTTTCGGCCGCCCTATTCTCCCGCAGGCTCATNACTGAGTAGCCTTCTCGAGNTCGACGACGCGGAGATAGGGTTTGAGGGTAGTGTACCCCTGCGGGAACAGGCGGGATGCCTCTTCCTCGGACAATTTAGGCGAGATGACGACAGGCTCGCCTGGGTTCCAGTTGACCGGCGTTGCGATGCTTCGGGCGTCGGTAAGCTGGAGGCTGTCGATCGCGCGTAGGATCTCCGCGAAATTACGCCCCGTCGAGGGCGGATACGTCAGAATCAGGCGGACCTTGCGCAAAGGATCGATGACGAACACCGATCGCACGGTGACGGTGGGATCACTCTCCGGATGGATCATGTCGTACAGTGTCGAGACGCGGGCATCGGGATCGGCGATCATCGGGAAATCGAGCTTCGCGCCCTGGGTTTCCTCGATGTCGACCTCCCATCTGCGATGCGCTTCCACCGGATCGACCGAGAGTCCGATCGGCTTGACGTTGCGCTTGTCCCATTCAGGGCGGAGCTTGGCGACTTCGCCGAGTTCGGTGGTGCATACCGGGGTGAAGTTCTTCGGATGGCTGAACAGGACGCCCCAGCTGGACCCAAGCCAGTCGTGGAACCGGAGGAGGCCGTGTGTGCTGTTCTGTTCGAAGTCGGGGGCAATCTGCCCAAGCTGGATGGTCATGGACGCTCCTTCATGCTGCGGGCCCCATTGTGAAGGGCTGGCAAAGATCAAACAAGCGAATGATATTCATGTTTCTCATCAATAATATTGTTATTAACCTAGGGCTTGGGCACGAGCCATCCGATGGAGAACAGCGCCGCGACTGAGGCGAGGAGCATCGCTACGGCGTCGTCATTCCTGTCCACGACACGGGCCTCTTCGAGCAGCCACAACATGATCCGGATCGAAAAGATGGCGCCCACGATTGCGACCATCCAGTAGGCATGCGGCGGTCGGACCTTCTCATCCTTGCCCGTCTGGATGCAGGCTTTGCGGAGGTCTTTCTTCATCGCCATAGCCGGCTCCGTCGCTGTCCGCTCCGTCGCTGGCTCCCATCCTCGCGGAGCGTTGGTCTGGATGGGCCGGAGACCGGCGGCCAGACGGAATGAATGTCGAAAGGCGGCGGAATCTCGTGCGATCTTCCACGCACCTGGCGCTGTGCCGACCGTTCGATGTGAAGGCTGACGACAATACCGACACAGACCGCTGCGAAGAACGTCATCGCGGCGATCGAGAAGCCCGTACTGAAAAACCCACGATCATGAAAATAGAGGATGCCGAGGCCGACGCCGACCAGCAGGAGGGAAAGCGTACCGATGGTCGCGTACAGCTCAGATTTCCTGGGCGGGCGTTCGGGCCGGAAGGATCCTGGATGTCTCACTGCGCATTATGCTCGAACGTTGCATTCTCTTCGATGCTGGTTGGGCGGTGAGGGTCTCACCTTGCACTGGGACCATCGATCCGCTAGCATCTATAAAGCAAATGAATATTATTGCGCTTTGAGCATAAGGAATTTGCTGTATGGACATCAGCGCCGCCCGCACATTTCTGGAAGTCGTCAAGACCGGCAGCTTCGTGAGTGCGGCGGCCAATCTCCATTTAACCCAAACCGCGGTCAGCGCCCGTATCCGGGTGTTGGAGGACCAACTCGATCGGCCGCTGTTTGTCCGCAACAAGGCTGGCGCCAAACTCACACCTGCCGGCGAGCAGTTTCTGCGATTTGCAACCACATTGGTTCAGGTCTGGGCGCGCGCGCAGCGCGCGGTTGCTCTGCCGCCTGGTCGGGAAACGGTCGTCACCGTGGGGGTCGAACTCAGCCTATGGAGTCCGCTCTTGCGGCACTGGCTGCTGTGGATGCGGCGCGAATGTCCGGACATCGCTGTCAGTACACATATCGATGGCTCAGAGCGTCTCATGGAGCAGGTGCAGGAGGGATCGCTGGACGTTGCCGTGCTCTACGCGGCGCCGAGCCGGCCGGGGATCATCGCGGAGTTGCTGTTTGAAGAGAAGCTGATCCTGGTCCGCACGACACCGACCGACCGACCTCTCGCCCGCGAGGATCATGTGCTAGTGGATTGGGGCGAGGAATTTGCAGCGAGCCACCAGGCGGCCTTTCCCGACGAACCCAATGCGGTGGTGTCGATCAGCTATGGTCCGCTCGCCCTCGACTATATCCTAGCCACAGGTGGTTGCGGCTATTTTCGCCAGGGTTTTATTCGCTCCTATCTCGATGAAGGGCGGCTCGCGCTCGTGCCGAACAGCCCGGAATTCTCCTACTCCGCTTATGTGGTACATTCGACCAAAGCCGACCAGGAGGTGATGAATCGCATCCGAGCGGGCCTTCGGGAAGCTGCGGCGCTTTCAGTGTGACAGGTGATCTATGATACCAGACGAGCCCTCATCTCCGGTTTGCTACATGGCCGAGGCCGACGATGTCTATATGGGCTATGCTGGCCGCGACGAACTTGTCGAGCATCTCAACGCGTTGCTTGAGGCCGAGCGAGCGGGGGCCAAGGTCGCGCTCGCCAGCAGCAGAATGCCGGCCACACGCACCTATACGGCGCTGATGCGTACGGTTCGGGCCGATGAAGCGCGCTGGTGCGCAATGCTCGCCGAGCAGATCACACGCCTGGAGGCGGCACCGTCGCGCAAGACGGGTGCGTTTCGGGAAAAGCCGCTGGCGATCGCGGATCCTTTCGATCGGTTGGCTTTCCTCAATCGGGGCCAGGCATGGGTTGTTCGAAAGCTGGAAGAGATGCTCCCGCGTGTGCGCGACGAGCAGCTTCACGGCGCCCTCAAGGAAATGTTGGAAAGCCATAGGCACAATATCCAGAGCGCCGCTGTGCTCCTTAATGCGGAAAACGCCGCGCGTTGAGCCCGCGCCCGACACATGCACGTCGTGTGGCGCAGGGCGATCATGTCGTTCCACAACGGGTTATATGTTCCGACCTAGCCAGACGCAGGATTGACGAGCAGCTCAACGCAACCCGCTGCGCCCTTGAGTGGGCGCGTGTCCCGCGCTATTGCAATCGAAAATCGAATATAAATACGCGTTAAGCGTAAGGAATTTGTGCAGTGGACATCGGGATAGCGCGAACCTTTCTTGAGGTTGTGAAGACCGGCAGCTTCGTGGGGGCGGCCGCCAATCTCAACCTCACCCAGACCGCGGTCAGCGCACGTATCCGGGTCCTGGAAGAACAACTCGACTGCCCGGTGTTCATCCGCAACAAGGCCGGCGCCAAATTAACGCCCGCGGGCGAGCAGTTCCTGCGGTTCGCCACGACGCTGGTGCAGGTGTGGTCCCGGGCACGCCGGGCGGTGGCCTTGCCGCCGGGTCGTGAGACGGTGGTCACCGTGGGCGCGGAACTGAGCCTGTGGAATCCGCTCCTTCGCCACTGGCTTCTCTGGATGCGGCGGGAATGTCCCGAAATCGCGGTTCGGACCCAGATCGACACGGCCGAGAATCTGATGGAGCAGGTCCAGGATGGATCGCTCGATGTCGCGATCCTTTATGCCGCACCGCACCGGCCGGGTGTCATCGCCGAACTCCTGTTCGAAGAGAAGCTGGTGATGGTGAGAACCACGCCCACGACGACGCCCCTGTCCCCGCAAGACCATGTCCAGATCGATTGGGGTGATGAGTTTGCGGCGAGCTTCCAGGCTGCCTTTCCGGATCATCCCAATGCCGTGGTTTCGATCAGCTACGGCCCGCTGGCGCTAGAATATATTTTGGCGACGGGCGGCAGTGGCTATTTCCGGAAAGGATTCATCCGCTCCTACCTTGAGGAGAACCGTCTTGTCCTTGTCCCCGGCAGCCCAGAATTTTCCTATTCCGCTTATGTCGTGCACTCCACCAAAGCCGATCCGGGCGTGATGGACCGGATCCGCGAGGGGCTTCGCGCCGCCGCCAAGATCGCCGTCTGATCGCCCGCGACCGAGATTGCGCTGCGGTGCGGCGGGTGGAGCAGGCTCGGATGGACTGGCTGACCCCGCATCCGAGCTTCTTTGACTGCTACCCTCAGGACGCGGGATTGGTTCGGCCGACGAAGCGGTTGCGACCGGTTTCAGCAAGCCGGTTCGCACTGCGTGCCTTAAGGAGATCCTGACGCGACAATATCCCGAGCACCCTGCGGGTTTCGCGGTCGATGATGGGGATCCGGCCGATTCCAGTTTCGATGATCAGATCGGCCACGACTCCGCTGGGCGTGTCGGGATAGGCTACGGGTTGCGCTGAATCGGAGATGGCATCGGAGAGGAGGGTTTTCGCGAGGCTCTGGTCGATTTGCCAGCGCAGTGCATCGGTTCGAGATACGAGACCGATCAGTCGCCCGTCGCCATCCACGACCGGATAGCTGCGATGTTCGGCTTGGGTCGTGAAGAAGGCGAGCGTCTGTTCGATTGTCAGCCCCCCAGAGAGCGTTTGCGGATGAGGCGTCATGAGCTGCACCGCTTGCAGGAGATCGAGCGGATCGACGGTGTATTCCTGAAGGATGTGGCGTCCGCGCCGCGCAATCTTCTCGGTGAGGATCGACCGGCGCATCAGCAAGACACTGATTGCATAGGCGGCGCCGGCGGCCGTGACTGTGTAAGGAACCGCTTCGAAATGGCCGGTGAGTTCGACAGCGAACAGCGCGCCGGTCATCGGTGCGCGCATCGCGCCGCTCATGATGCCCGCCATGCCGATCATCGCCCAGAAGCTCGCGTCGCCAGGGAGGAACTGGCCGATCAGGAAACCGGCCGCCCCGCCGAGGATGAGCAGGGGCGCAAGGACGCCGCCTGACGTTCCCGAGCCCAGCGCGACGAGCCAGACCACCGCCTTCACGGCGAGGAGCGCGACGACAACCTTGAGCGCCAGCGAACCCGTCAACAGGGCTTCGATGCTCGCATAGCCGGCGCCCAAGACATGCGCGTCGATCAAGCCGCCAAGACCAACGACGATCGCGCCGATCGCCGGCCACCACATCCAATGGACGGGCAACTTTTGGAATAAGTCTTCGATCCTGTAGAGCGACGTCGACAGCAACATTGCCTCAAAACCGACCAGAAGGCCGACGCCGGCCGCGGCGAGCAGGCCCCAACTTGAATCGGGCGCAGTTGCGATCATCGGAAACATCGGTCCCGAACCAAGGAAAAGGGGCCGCCATGCCAAAGAAACGATCGCGGCGACCACGACGGGTACAAAGCTGCGCGGCTTCCATTCAAACAGGAGCACCTCCACGGCCAGAAGAATTGCCGCGAGCGGGGTGCCGAAAATCGCGGTCATACCTGCGGCTGCGCCCGCAACGAGCAAAGTCTTTCGTTCCGCGGCGCTCAGATGGAAGCATTGGGCGAAGAGCGACCCTATGGCGCCGCCGGTCATAATGATGGGTCCTTCAGCGCCAAAGGGTCCACCGCTGCCGATGGAAATGGCCGAAGACAGCGGCTTGAGCAGCGCAACCTTAAGCGAGAGCCGGCTCTCACCGAACAGGATCGTCTCAATCGCTTCGGGTATGCCATGCCCTCTAATTTTGTCGGACCCAAAGCGCGCCATTAGCCCGACCAGAAGACTTCCGATCACGGGGATGACGACCACCAGAAGGCCGACATTGCTGTCCGTGATGACTGAATGGTCGGCAGAGAGGCGTCCGAACCAGAACAAGTTGGTTGCGATCGCGATCAGCTTTACCAGCACCCACGCGCCGACCGCACCGCCGGTTCCCACGACCAAAGCCATGAACGCCAGCAGCGGCATCCGCAGATCGACGGAATGGTCTGCTAGTTGATGAGTCTCAACGACTCGCGTGGGGGTTAGGGACATAGGGCGGGCATAACCTCTTGCTGTTGAATGAGGCGCATTATATCGCAATGCGATATGGTTCAACGCGGAGATTGGTTGTGCGTGAAAAGGGCGCTTTACTGGCCGAGGAAGATTATCGCGCTCTGGCGGATTTTCGGCACGAGATTCGGCGCTTTCAGGCGTTTAGCGAGGCGCATGCGAGCAAGGTCGGGCTGACTCCGCAACAGCATCAGGCGTTGCTGGCCATTCGTGCCGCCGATGCCGATCAGGCGACTGTCGGCTATATCGCCGAGCGGCTGATTCTGAAGGCGCATAGCGCGACAGGCTTGGTCGATCGCCTGGATGCATTGGATCTGATCATCCGCGAGGTGGCGCTGGACGATCGTCGTCGTACGCTCCTGCGGTTGACCCCAAAGGCCTATGACATTCTCGCGTCGCTTTCCGCGGTGCACCGCGAAGAAATCCGGCGGCTGCGGCCGTTGCTGCTCGAGATTTTCGATAAATTCGATTGAAACGCTGGACCGTGCGAGGCGATCAAGCGGGGAGTGTCCAGCGCCAGTCTCCAGAAACCCAGCGGCGACCGACCCAGTATCGACCAGGTACACCGAACGGGGGTTGAGCGTTGGCCTGGCATGGCTGGGCGGCGCAGCCCTCAAACGATGTCCGTTCGAGTTGCAGGCTGGAACGGTAGTACGGGCCTGGAAAACGAAACTCATGCTCGGCAATATAGACGCCGCCGGGGAGGCTAGGCAGCAGCAGTTCGCGCATCGACCCTTGCGCTACACGCGGCGCTCTGGCGCGTGTCTACGAAAAGGCGATGCGGTCGAAAGCCTGTTCAGGCATCGCGCTCGAAATGCAGTCCTTGCCCGGCAAGAAACTCCGCGAGGACAACCGCCTGATTCGCATGCGTATCGTGCGCTCCATAGAGCAGGGTGGTGTCACGGGCTTTGGCGATGCCGCGAAGGTGGTCGACCGCCTCGACGTTGGTCTTCAGCTCGGAACGGTACCGCGTCGCAAACTCGCCGAACCGGGCTGGGTCATGGCCGAACCATTCCCGCAGCTCCGCTGACGGTGCAATCTCCTTGAGCCAGAGATTGAGGGCGGCCGTTGCCTTGGACACACCTCTGGGCCAAAGCCGGTCGACCAGAACACGGAAGCCGTCACTCGGTAGCGCGGGCTCATAGATGCGCTTGACGCGCAGCGTGCTCATCACTTTTCTCCCGGCGGTCTGTGCCCGATCCACGCGGGCGGGTCGCTGGCGGGAAAGGACTCGATCGATGCTTCGTCGATGGCGTCGATGACAGTCCCGCTCGCGAGTAAGAGGCGGACCTGGCGGCAGATCTCGATGACGCAATCCGAATGGGCGCTGCCTTTGCGAGCGGCTTGGTTTGGTGAAAGGCGAGTGCGGAAGCGCTCATCGACGACTTCTTCTGCCAGCACTTCGAGCGGGCGATCTTCCGCGCGGTGGCGCTGCGCGATGTAGCGGACGGTGTCGGCCAGCTCGCCGGGATCGATCGGATCGTCACAGTCATGTGTCATCGGACAGCTCCCGTTCTGCTAACAGAAAGGCGATATCGGCCCCGACGCGCATGTCATCCTCCGTCCCGAACGCGTGTTTGCGCAGGCGGCCACGGCGGTCGATCAGGATCAGCGTCGGCGTCCCCTGCATAGCATAAGCGGTCATGGTCCGGGGGATCGGACCCGACGGACCTGGAAGATCGACAGCGATAGGGAAGCTCAGCTGAAACTCCCGAATGAAGACGGCGAGGGCCTGCGGTGTCATCACGTCGTGATGCTCGAATACGGTATGGATGCCGATGACAGCGAGGTGGGCGGGATCGAAGGCGCGCGCGATGCGCTGAGCTTGCGGGATGCTGCTCGTGACGCAACCCGGACACAGCATCTGGAAGGCGTGAAGGACGACCACCTTGCCGCGCAAGTCCTCAAGGGTAAGCGGGCTGGGGGCATTGAACCATTGGGCCACTTGCCAGTCCGGGGCGATCGAGGCAGCGGTGTTGTCCATCGAGATTTCCTTCCATGGCCTGCGGCTATCCCTAGGCAAGGCTGAACAGCGTCACCATTCCCCCGATCGCGATGCCAAAAACCATCACCATCACGCCGGCGATGCGCAGGATGTAGGTGATCGGCTCCTCATCGCTGTTCGTCGCGACGACCGTTGGGGCTGGCGGTGGGGGGCGACCGATGAGGCGCCGAACGAACGCTTGGCGAAACGCCATCGAAAAGCCGGTGACGGCGAGGATGACGGCGAAGACATCGACTATAAATACATATCCGGGCATCGTTGCTGCTCCTTCCTTTCGTGCAGCCGGCGGCCATCAGCGGCCGCAGCCGGCAAGGCCCGCCTCCAGGCCGGCGAGCAGATCCTGTTCGGCCTCCAGACCAATCGAAAGCCGCACAAGGCTGTCGTTGATGCCGGCCGTGGCGCGGGCCTCCTCGCCCATGTCCGCGTGGGTCATCGTCGCTGGATGGGCGACGAGGCTTTCGACGCCGCCGAGCGATTCCGCGAGCGTGAAGAATCGCACCGCGCTGATGAAGTGGCGAACAGCGGGAACACCGCCATGCAGTTCGAAGCTCAGCATTGCGCCGAAACCGCGCTGCTGCCGCGAGGCAATGGCATGGCCTGGATGCGAGGGCAGGCCTGGATAGTGAACCTTCGCGACGGCGCGATGCTTCTCGAGGAAGTTCGCAACCGACATGGCGTTGATCTGCTGCTGCTCCATGCGCGGGAAGAGCGTGCGCAGGCCCCGCAATGTCAGCCAGGCGTCGAACGGAGCGCCGGCACTCCCGACAACATTCGCCCAGTATCGCAATTGCTCGACCTGCGCGGGGTCGGCCGCCACGACCGCTCCGCCGATTACGTCCGAATGACCATTGAGATATTTGGTCGTGGAATGGATCACATAGTCCGCACCGAGTTCGATCGGGCGCTGGATAGCGGGGGACAGGAAGGTATTGTCGACGGCGATCGCCGCTCCGGCTGTCCGCGCCTTGTGCGAGAGTGTGGCGATGTCGACGACGCGCATCAAAGGATTGCTGGGTGACTCGATCAGGACGAGCGCGGGCACTTCCTCGAGTGCCGCCTCGAACGCGCACATGTTGGATTGGTCGACGAACCGCACGCTGCAATGCCCCAAATCCGCGCGCGCCTTGAGAAGCCGCATGGTGCCGCCATAGCAATCATGCGGCGCGAGGATCAGATCGTCCGGCCGGTGCCGGCCCACCAGAAGATCGAGCGCGGACATGCCGCTTGACGTGATGACGGCGCCGGCGCCGCCTTCGAGTTTGGCGAGGGCATCGCCAAGCAATTCCCGGTTGGGGTTTCCGGCGCGACCATAATCATAGGTGCGCGGTTCGTCGTATCCGGCGAATTCATAGGTGCTCGAGAGGTAAAGCGGCGGCGCTACGGCGCCAAATGCGGCATCGCTGGCCACGCCATAGGCTGCGGTGATGGTCTGCGGGCGCGGAAGACCGTCTATGGGATCAGTCATTGAAGAAGCGCCCCTCGGTTACTTCGCGGACGATGCCGGCGCGAATGGTGAAATCTCCAAAGTGCTCGCCGGTTTGCCGGTCACGGGCATAGCGGGCGAGAACTTCGGCCAGCACTTCCAGGATTGTCGCTTCTCCGACATTCTCCCGAATCATGCGGTTCAGGCGTTCGCCATGGAAACCTCCGCCAAGATAGAGATTATACTTGCCTGGCGCCCGCCCTGTTAGTCCGATCTCGGCGATATAGGGCCGAGAGCAGCCGTTTGGGCAGCCACTCATGCGGATGGTGATTGGCTCGCCAGAAAGGCCGTTCTCAACGAGGATCGCCTCGATCTTGTCGAGCAGCGATGGCAGATAGCGTTCGCTTTCCGCCATAGCGAGGCCGCAGGTCGGCAAGGCGACACAGGCGATCGCGGTACGCCGCAGGATCGAAAAGTGATCGATGTCCGGAAAATGTTCGGCCAGGATAGCATCGATCGCCGCCCGATCCTCCGTCCGCACGCCGGCGACGACGAGATTTTGGTTGGCTGTCAGCCGGAACGTCCCGCGATGAACGCGGGCGATATCCCGGAGCGCGTCGAGCAGCTGGAGATTGAGGCGTCCGTTCTCAATGATGAGTGTGCGATGGTGGCGACCGTCGGGGGTTATGTTCCAGCCATAGCTGTCGCCGTTCGTCGTGAACTCGAAGGGACGCACGCTTTCGAAAGGGACGCCCATGCGCTGCTCGATCTCGGCTTTGACCCAGTCGAGGCCCTTGTCGTCGATCGTATATTTGAAGCGCGCGCGCTGGCGATCCTTGCGGTCGCCATAGTCACGCTGGACGGCCATGACCGCATCGGCACAGGCGATGACGCTATCGGCGGGAACGAATCCGATGACGGTAGCGAGCCGCGGGTAGGTCTCGGGCGCTTGATCGGTGCGGCCCATGCCGCCGCCGATTGCCACGTTGAACCCGGCTAGTCTCTCTTCGTCGGCAACCGCGATGAACCCGAGATCCTGGGAATAGACATCGATGTCGTTTGAGGGCGGCAATGCGAAGCCGATCTTGAATTTTCGGGGGAGGTAAGTGCGGCCGTAGAAGGGTTCTTCAGGCTCTGATGTGGCGACCCGCTCGCTACCGTACCAGATCTCGTGATAGGCCCGGGTCTTGGGAATGACATGGTCGCTGACGCGCTTTGCCATGGCCGCGACCTCGGCATGGAAGCGCGAGCTTTGCGGATCGACCGTACACATCACGCCGCGGCTGTCGTCGCCGCATGCCGCGATGGTGTCGAGCAACGTGTCGTGCAATCCTTGGATGACGGGGCGCAGGCTGTCCTTCAGGACCCAATGGAACTGAAAGGTCTGGCGGGTGGTGAGACGCAACGTTTCGCCGCCGTGCGCACGTGCGAGCTCGTCGAGCTTCAACCATTGCGCGGGCGTGCAGACGCCGCCGGGGAGTCGGACCCGGATCATGAACTGATAGGCCGGTTCGAGTTTCTGACGCCGGCGTTCGTCGCGCAGGTCGCGATCGTCCTGCTGGTAAATGCCGTGAAACTTCATCAGCTTCACATCATCGGCGGAGGGAACCGCACCGGTGATCTGGTCGAGCAGGCCATCGGCGATGGTGCCGCGCAGATAGTCGCTGCGATCCTTCATGCTCTCGTCCGGACCGAGCCGTTCGAGGGGTTGCGAAAGGTCGCGCGTGCGGTCGATGACGGTTGGGTCGGTCATTTCAGGCCCTTCAATAGACATCGCGCTGGTAGCGGTGGTCGGCCTGGAGGGAGCGGACATAGTCCTCCGCTGCCTCGCGTCCGGTATGCGCTTCATGCGCCACGATATCGATCAGGGCTTCGTGGACGTCCGGTGCGAGATTGGCGGCATCGCCGCAGACGTAAACATGGGCACCCTCTTCCAGCCAGGCGAAGATGTCGCGGCTTTGCTCCTTCATCCTGTGCTGGACATAGACTTTGTCGGCACGGTCGCGCGAGAAAGCGACGTCCATGCGGCTGAGCCTCCCGTCCTTGAGCCAGTCCTGCCACTCGCTTTGATAGAGAAAATCGGTGCGAAAGTTCCGCTCGCCGAAGAACAGCCAGCTCTTGCCGGAAATCGCCTTTGCATCGCGATCCTGCAGGAACGCGCGGTAGGGCGCGACCCCGGTCCCGGCACCGATCATCAGAATCGGTGCATCGGTTATGGGCAACCGGAAATGTTGGTTGCTCTGGATGTAGACCGGTAGAACGGTGTCGATATCCGCGCGGTCTGCAAGGAGGCCGGAGGCGACTCCGCTGCGCGGTGTGCCGTGCAGCGTGTACCGCAGTGGCGCGACCGTGAGATGCGCTTCGTCGGGCGCGGCGCTAAGGCTCGACGCCAGTGAATAGAGCCGGGGCTGGAGCGGCCGAAGTGCTGAGACTAAGCCTTGCGGCATAATGTCCCGCACGGGAAAGCGGCGGACGATGTCGATGAGGTGATGGGTACGCAGGAACACCGAGCGCTCGCCGACGCGGTCTTCTTCGTGCAATTGTTTGAGCAGCGCGACATCGCTGACGAGCGTCCAATAGTCGAGGAAGCGCGGCGTTGCTGCCGTAATCTCGAAGCGATGGGTCAAAGCCTCGCCGAGGGTGCAGTGGTTACCTTTGATCTCGAGATCGGCCTCGGGTGCGAGCCCGAGAGCCTCCAGCAGTTCGGCGACGACAGCGGGATCGTTGGGGGTCGCGATACCGAGCGCGTCGCCGGGCTCATAGGTGAGCCCCGAGCCTGCCAGCGAGAATTCGATGTGACGGGTTTCCTTGGTGGAACCCCGGCCGACGATCGCGATGTTCTCGATGATCGCAGCCGGAAAAGGGGTGCGCTTGTCATAGGCCGCCGCCGGCGTGCCGGCGGTGACGGCGAACCGGGGGGCACTCGGTTCGCGATTGGCGGCGAGTTCGGCTACGAGCATGTCCACGGTCGCCGCGATCCAGGCCTTAGCGGGTTCTTCATAGTCAACATCGCAATCGACACGGGCCGCAAGGCGCTCAGCACCGAGTTCCTCGAAGCGCTGATCGAGGCGCTTTCCGGCCTGGCAGTAATATTCATAGGTTGAGTCGCCGAGGGCCAGGACGGCGAACCGGACGCCCTCCAGTTTCGGTGCCTTGCGGCCCTCGGCAAATTCGAAGAAGCCCGTCGCCGGTTGTGGTGGGTCGCCTTCGCCATAGGTACTGACGATGATCAGCAGATCCTGCTCCTGGCCGAGCTGGCGCACTTTATAGTCGGCCATGTCGTGGAGGGTGCAGGTCAGCCCCTTGTCCGTGACGGCGGCCGCGAGCATTTGCGCCAGCTCTGCGGCATTACCGGTTTCGGTGCCATAGAGAATGGTGAGCGTACGCGCTGCGGCAAACGACGCCGGCTGCGGTTGCGGCAGCCGCAAACCGGCGTCGAGCCCGGCGAAATAGCCGCTGAGCCAGCGCACCTGCATCGGATCGAGTGACCGGGTTAGTCCTTCGACCTGTCGCCATTGTTCCAGGGTCAGGGGGTTCCCTGAAAGCTCAGATGCAGACATGCGTTCGTTCCTCGGCGTCCAGCTTCCTTTCCTGGCGTCGGTGATCGGTCGGATCATCCCAGATGCCGTTGCTTGAAGCGGCTTTCGCTCAGGAAAGACATTGTGGGCGGCGACGATATATAAGACAAGTGAGTATTATTGGTATTTTAGCGCAAATATATTGTTGATATTTATCCGGATGGCCGAAAGCTTGCACGATGACCGCGCGAAGCACTTGCCACGTGTGCGGGCCTCACATGGCAGTATAACAACAAATAGTTTGCGGTTAAGCGGCAATAGCATTCGCTTGTCCGCAGTTAAATTTAGGCCACTATAACGGCGAGATGCTTTTGCATCGTACGCGAAGCCGAACGGGCTTCGTCGAGCAGGGCATCAGGATGGCGCATGATCGAAGGAGCCGATGATGGTTTGGACCAACATTCTCGTGCCTGTTCTCGGGACCGCCAGCGATGCACAGCCGCTGTCAGTCGCAAAAGCGCTTGCCGCACCGTTTGATGCGACGATCTCGGTGGTGTTCGCTTCACCGTCGGCGAGCGGTCTGCTCAATTGGGCGAATGAAGGCGGGTTCGGCGTAACCGATGTTGCGGTGGCCGCGATCCAGGAGGAGACCGAGCGCGGGCGCGCCCGTTGCGGCGAACTTCTGACGGCGCTGGATTATCCCAAGACCTCGTTCGAGGCGGTGACGGCGGACGACTGGCTCGGGCTGCGGACTGCGACCCGCTTAGCCGATGTCGTTGTCTGGGAACGCTCGGCCGCGGGTGGGCACGGTTTTTTTGCGAGCGCATTCCAGCAGATTTTGCTCGATGAACGTCGGCCAGCATTCATCGCCGACAGACCACCCGACGTCGGGGGAACGATAGCGGTCGCATGGGACGGTGGACGCGAAGCCTCTCGGGCTCTCCGGCGGTCGGTCCCGCTGCTCAAGAAGGCCGATCGCGTTGTTCTCCTGACGGTCCCCCATGCGATGGCGCGGCCATGCGATGGTGCGCGCGCGGTCCAGTATCTTGACGATCAGGGCGTTCGCGCTTCCACAGATGTGGTCCACACGCATGGCGACGCCAGCCCGGCGATTCTCGATGCTGTCAGAAAAATGGGCGCGAATATCCTGGTCGCAGGCGCGTTTGGTCACCCGCGACTCCAGCGCTTCATCTTCGGCGGCACGACGCAATATCTACTGGAAAGCCTGGTCCGTCCCGCATTGTTCCTGTCACACTGAAGGAGCGTATCGTTTGAACTGTCAAACATTTGCTAGCGACCGGAAGCCGCACATATTTTTTGGCGGTGATACGCTCATTGGATCGATACGGTCCTGAGTTGGGTCCTCAGTCCAAAGGTCGGGAAGTGACTTGAATTAATATCGCAATGCGATATATGTGAGATGCCGTTCTGCTCGGAAGGAGGAGAAAATGGCGAGCCGGAGTCCGCGTTTTGAGCATCCTCCTTGGGTCTCTTGGTCTGGTTATAGGTAGTATCGCAGCAGCCGTTGCGATCTGTTGGACCGGTTGGACGCTGTTCCGCCTGGTGCGGCATCCCCAATGGGGGGCGCTCACCGTCGTGATCGTGCTGCTTTTGCTGTTCCCGAAAAGTTTCCAGAACAGCGAGTTGGTGCGAACCGCCATCGTCTTCGCCGGCGTTGCCGCTATCGCTCTGCTTTTCGTGGGCCGCGACGCGCCAACGCCGGGAGCCGTCGGGCGTGATCGATCGGCAGATCGGCAGAAAAGTCCAGACTCGGCCAGAGAGGAGAGGATCATGTCGTCTAGTCCGCTTCGTCGGAAATACCCTGTGCTCATCGCGTGCATGGGCGAAGCCAGGCGCCCCAGTGCCCGCGAGGTCAAATCGGTCGCCAAGCGGATTATGCGCGAAGCGTTTCCCGAGCGCGAGGCCCGTCGGCAGAGCGGCACGCAGCTTTACCGCGATATGCTCCGTGCCGCTCGCGCCACCTTGGGCATGGGGCCGCGTTCTGCGCTGAAACAGGAGCAGGACGGATGATCAATAGTTCAACTCTCTGCGTCCTGCTGGTCGCTGCGCTTTGGTATTAGGACGCATTTTGCTTCAGGATCGAGCGGCTGAAAATGAGCGCGAACACCATGAATTGTGACGGAAAGCCTCGTCGTTCGACGCGTTAGGCCCCCCGGGGCGACCCCCTGCATTGACTTCGCGTGGGGAAGACGACATCATCAAACGATGCACCTACGGATTGCTCTTTTGCGCTTCCGCCACCATGCGGGCCAACTTCTCGCGGGCAAATAGCCCCGGGTTCCGGTGCGGCACGCCCTGAGCTCGGGGCACACTCTCGATCCTATAATGCGTGCGGCCCAAGCGGCTGCGCGTTCCTCGATTCCGAGAAGGCCAGCACCATGAAGACGACAAGCGCGGCCCGCAGGCCGTCCATCCATTTGATCGATAGTGAAGCGGACGCACTCACCAATCTTGCCTATAGCGTCGAAGAGCGCCTCCCCCAGGTCAGCGAGCTGCTCATCGGCGAGATCTCGCGCGCGACTATGCACAAGGCGGACCGTTTGCCCCGCGACGTAGTCGCGATGCTCTCGACGGTTGAGTTTAGCGATGCCGCGAACGGGACGACGCGGACCGTACAACTCGTCTATCCGCGCGAGGCCGATATCTCGGCGGGACGCATATCCATTCTCACGCCGATAGGCGCGGGGCTCATCGGCCTGCGCGAAGGCCAGTCGATTGTGTGGCCCGATCGCGAAGGCAATGAGCGCAAGCTGACCATCGTCAAGGTCACCCAGCATGACCTGTCGCCAGTACCGAGAGCTTGAGAGACGCAGTCATGATATCCTCGATGCTCGAGCAGGCGTTGACACGTCTGGATGATGCCGCACGCCATTTGCAACTTGACCAGGACGTGCTCGAGAAGCTCAAATATCCGCGCGAAACGACCAAAACGCGCTTGATGATCCGCATGGATGACGGCTCGCGCAAATCCTTCATGGCCTGGCGCTGCCGCTATGACGACACGCGCGGACCGACCAAGGGCGGGATTCGTTTCCATCCCGATGCAACGATCGATGAAGTCGAGACATTGGCGTTTTGGATGACGTTCAAATGTGCCGTCATGAATCTCCCGTTCGGCGGCGGCAAGGGCGCGGTCCAGGTCGATCCTCACCGTCTCTCGAAAGCCGAAATGGAGCGATTGTCGCGCGCCTATATCCAGGCCTTTGCCGGCATTGTCGGTCCGGATCGCGATATTCCGGCGCCCGACGTCTATACCAATGCGATGATCATGGGATGGATGGCCGACGAATATGCCACGATAGTCGGCAGGGTAACCCCGGCCGTTATCACCGGCAAGCCGATCGCGCTCGGTGGGTCGCTTGGCCGCGACGATGCGACGGCGCGTGGGGGCTTCTATCTGCTGCGCCACCTGGAGACCGAGCTTGGGGTGGGGCCGGGCTCGCGCGTCGCCATTCAGGGCTTCGGAAACGCCGGCAGCCACATGGCGCGCCTGCTGAGCGCGGCCGGCTACAAGATCATCGCCGTCTCCGACTCGCGAGCGGCGGTCGGCGCGCCGGATGGGCTGGATATCGAAGCGTTGTTGGAGGCGAAACGGACCATCGGTCTACCAGGTCTCGCCGGCAGCAACGGCATTACCGCGCTCGATCCCCGTACGATCGTCGGCGTCGACTGCGACATCCTGGTCCCTGCGGCGTTGGAGAATCTCATCCACCGCGACAATGCCGGTGATGTTCGTGCAAAAGTGGTCATCGAGCTCGCNAATGGTCCGTTGACCCCGGAAGCCGATGACATCCTGGCGGCGAACAATGTCATCGTCTTGCCGGACATTCTGGCAAATGCAGGCGGGGTGACCGTTTCCTATTTCGAATGGGTGCAAAATCGCCAAGGCTATTACTGGACCATTTCCGAAATCCACGATCGCCTGAAGGCCGGTATGGAAGCCGAAGGGCGTGCCATTTGGGCGCTCTCGGCGTCTCGCGGAATCAGCATGCGCAGCGCAGCCTATGTCCATGCCTTGCAGCGGCTTGCCGAGGCAATTGAAGCGCATGGAACCCAGCAGTTCTTTACGTCCTGATACGCCGCCTCCCGGCGGTTGCTTCCATGGGATCCGTTC
>JGI24740J21852_10000020_pt1 | contig 54105 bp, 45 predicted proteins | sample KBSCornC6_FD_21852 | JGI IMG/M metagenome (IMG submission 21852) | reverse complement strand
GTGCGGATCGGCGTGGCGCGCGACATGGCGTTTTCGTTTCTCTATCCGGCCAATCTGGAATTGCTTGCCGCGCTGGGGGCGGAAGTCGTGTTCTTCTCGCCGCTGGCAGATGAACCACTGCCCGCCGCCGATGCGGTTTACCTACCGGGCGGCTACCCCGAGCTGCATCTCGAAACGCTCAGCACCAACGGAGCCACGCGGGCTTCGCTGCACGCGCACGTCGCGGCCGGCAAGCCGCTGTACGCAGAATGCGGAGGCATGCTTTACCTGCTCGATGCATTCACCGATCGCACCGGCACCACGGGCACCATGCTCGGCCTCTTGCCTGGTCACGGAACGCTGCACAACCGGCTTGCCGCGCTCGGCCTGCAATCCGTCGAGCTGGGCGGCGAAACATTGCGCGGTCATGCCTTCCACTATTCGACCTTAGAGACAACGCTTTCGCCTGCCACGCGCGCGCGCCGCGCCAGTGGAACGGCTGCAGGCGAAGCCGTCTATCGCCACGGCAGCATCGTGGCCAGCTACCTCCACGGCTATTTCCCGTCCAACCCGAAAGCCACCGCGGCGCTGTTCAAGCTATGAGCCGACATCGCTACAGCCAGGGGGAAATCGATGCCGTCTATCGCGTCATCCGGGAGCGGCGCGATGTGCGGCATTTCCGGCCCGATCCGATCGCGCCCGACGTGCTGCAACGCTTGCTGCATGCCGCGCACCTCGCGCCGAGCGTCGGCTTCATGCAGCCCTGGCGCTTCATCCGCATCACCGACACGTCACTGCGCACGCAGATACACGCCCTGGTCGACGCCGAGCGCAGGCGCACGGCTAACGCACTCGGTGAGCGTGAAGACGAGTTCATGCGCCTCAAAGTGGAAGGCATTCTGGATTGCGGCGAAGTGCTGGTCGCCACGCTGATGGATGGACGCGAGCGCCACATCTTCGGCCGCCGCACCATGCCCGAGATGGACCTCGCCTCGGTCGCCTGCGCCATTCAGAACCTGTGGCTGGCTTCGCGCGCCGAGGGCATCGGCATGGGCTGGGTGTCGCTGTTCGATCCGCAGCAACTTGGGGCGTTGCTGCAATTACCGGACGATGCGCGGCCGGTGGCCGTTCTGTGTCTGGGCCATGTTGACGGCTTTTATGAGAAGCCCATGCTGGAACAACAAGGCTGGGCCGAACGGCAACCGCTCGCAGACATGGTGTCTGAAAACACCTGGAAGACGGCGTAACCGTTCTCTGAACAATCTTTGGCGCCTCGGAAAGCGGAAGATATCGCGCGCTGACACAAGTGCTACTGCCGATGTCGCTGCAGCCTGTCCACCTCGCGCCATTCTTTCAGTAGAACCTGCCTACGACGAGGGTAGCGCTCCGGCTTGACTGTCAAAGCGGAGATGCGATCCGTTCTAAAGTGACGGAACTCTTGCCTGAGTTCGCACCACCCGGCAAGCATCCGAGCGTCATCAAAATAGCCCAATGCAACGGGCCAGATCGTTCGCTCTGAACTGGAGCCATTCAGGTCCAAATATTGGATGAGGACCTTATGTTCGACGCGAATGGCCTTTCGAATTTGCGACAGATCGATGGCCTCTGTTTCGGTGTGCTCCCCTTTCCCGACCATCAATGAATTGGTATCCAGCGCGGTCCGCAGGTGTTGGGGCAAAACAAAAGCAATCTTCGATAACGCGCCTTTTGCGGCTCGACTCAACTGGAGGTCGGCACGCTCGGACACCCACCGAGAGCCCAAGACAAGAGCCTCGATTTCCTCCTCGGTAAACATCAATGGCGGCAGCATAAAGCCAGGGCGCAAAACGTAACCAAGCCCGGGCTCGCCTTCAATGTTGGCGCCTTGGGCCTGAAGCGTTGCGATGTCTCTGTAAAGCGTACGGATGCTGATCCCAAGCTCTTTGGCCAAATGGCTGCCCGTCACCGGGAAGCGATGGCTTCGCAGGGCCTGCATCAGATCAAATAGTCTTTCGGTGCGAGACATGGGTGGCTTTGTGGGTGCAGTGATCTGGGCGAGATCCTGCCATCATTTGGCAGCAACCCCAAGAACGGATTGCCTCATCGCTACTGCCAGTTTCCGTCAGCATGCAGCAAGACAATGCGCACCTTGATCACTCACCAAGGAACGCAAAGCATGCGCCTTTACTACCATCCCGCATCCACCTGCAGCCGCCGAGTACGGATGGCCGCGCATCACCTCGACATCAAAGTCGATCTCGTGCTGGTCAATTTGTTCAAGGGAGAGCAAAACGCTCCTGAATTTCTGAAACTTAACCCGAACCATCGGGTTCCAGTGCTCGAGCATGATGGATTTGTTCTTTGGGAGTCTTACGCCATCATGCAGTACTTGGCAGACATGGCCCCTGGCCAAACCATTTATCCCGTCGAACCCCATGGCCGCGCCGATGTTAATCGCTGGCTCTTTTGGTGCGGGCAGCATTTCATGCCGGGCATCGCCATGCTTAACTGGGAGAACTCGATCAAGTCTTTGGCTGGAATCGGTTCGCCCGACCCCACTGAGGTCGCTCGCGGGGAGCAGCTCGTGATTGAGGCGGCAACAGTTCTTGATGCGCACCTTAGCAATAGAGAGTGGATTTCCGGCACCGGCCTTTCCCTTGCCGATTTTGCGATAGCCGCACCGCTGGCTGACCAACACAACGCCAAATTCCCCGTCACCGGTCTACCCAACCTGCAGCGATGGTTCACGCAAGTTCAAGCGCTTGATGCTTGGAAGCAGACGGAAGCCGGTGCGCTATAGGCTCAAGGCGTCAGACAGGCCCGCATGGCCCTGAAAATGCAAAACGGCTTGGCAGTCACCAAGCCGTTCTTGTCCCAATGTGTCCAAACTCGAGTTTGGACGGCGGACGAACTGAGAACCCTGTATCGAGCGATTTAAGGCGCCACCGAATGCTGGACTAGACCGGTGGCCTACCTCATTGACTGATCGTGGCGCTTATTCCCACTCAATCGTTGCGGGCGGCTTGCCTGACACGTCGTACACGACCCGGTTCAAACCGCGCACTTCGTTGATGATGCGGTTCGATGCACGGCCCAGCAGCGAATACGGCAGATGCGCCCAGTGTGCCGTCATGAAGTCGGTGGTCTGCACGGCGCGCAGTGCCGTCACGTAGTCGTACGTACGGCCATCGCCCATCACGCCCACGGACTTGACCGGCAGGAACACGGCAAACGCCTGGCTGGTCAGGTCGTACCAGCTCTTGCCGACATCCGCTTCGGTGCACAGGCCGGCAGTCGCATCTTGCGCCGTGGCCTTGGTGCCGCGCAGTTCTTCGATGAAGATGGCATCGGCACGACGCAGCAGGTCTGCGTATTCACGCTTGACCTCGCCCAGAATCCGCACACCCAGGCCCGGGCCCGGGAACGGATGGCGATACACCATCTCGTGCGGCAAGCCGAGTGCCACACCCAGCTCGCGCACTTCATCCTTGAACAGGTCGCGCAACGGCTCGAGCAGCTTCAGGCCCAGCGTTTCCGGCAGGCCACCCACGTTGTGGTGGCTCTTGATGGTCGTTGCCTTCTTCGTCTTGGTGCCGCCCGATTCCACCACGTCCGGGTAGATCGTGCCCTGCGCCAGCCACTTGGCGTTGGAGAGCTTCTTGGCTTCAGCCTGGAACACCTCGACAAATTCGCGGCCGATGATCTTGCGCTTGGCTTCCGGGTCGGTCACGCCGGCCAGGTGGCCGAGGAACTGTTCGGACGCATCCACGTGCACGACCTTGGCGTGCAGGCGGCCGGCAAACATGTCCATCACCATCTTGCCTTCGTCCAAGCGCAGCAGGCCGTGGTCGACGAACACGCAGGTGAGTTGGTCACCGATTGCACGGTGGATCAGCGCAGCCGCCACCGACGAATCGACACCACCCGACAGACCCAGGATCACCTCTTCATCGCCCACCTGTTCGCGGATGCGCTTGACAGCTTCCTCGATGTGGTCGCGCATGATCCAGTCCGGCTTGGCACCGGCGATCTCCAGCACGAAGCGCTCGAGCATCGCGCGGCCCTGCAACGTGTGCGTGACTTCCGGGTGGAACTGCACGGCGTAGTAGCCGCGCGCCTCATCGGCCATGCCGGCAATCGGACAGCTCGGCGTGGAGGCCAGCAGCTTGAAGCCCGGCGGCAGCTCGGCAACCTTGTCGCCGTGGCTCATCCACACCTTGAGCATGCCGTGGCCTTCCGGCGTGGCGAAATCCTGAATGTCCTTCAGCAGGCGGGTGTGGCCATGGGCGCGCACCTCGGCATAGCCGAACTCGCGGTGGTCACTCCACTCCACCTTGCCGCCCAGTTGCACGGCCATGGTCTGCATGCCGTAGCAGATGCCCAGCACCGGCACGCCCAGATCCCACACGGCTTGCGGCGCGCGCAGTTGGTGGTCTTCGTAGGTGCTGGCGTGGCTGCCGGACAGGATGATGGCCTTGGGCGCGAACTCGCGCACGAAGGCGTCGGACACGTCGTTCGGATGGATTTCGCAGTAGACGTGGGCTTCGCGCACACGGCGCGCGATCAGCTGCGTAACCTGCGAGCCGAAATCAAGGATGAGGACTTTGTCGTGCATGTTGTGGAGGAATGGAATCGGCAATCGTGTCGACTTCAGTGCCGGGGCCGTAGCCGGGCGGCGGCATGTAACCGGGTTCTTTGCGCTGCGCCTTCTCAAGGCGTTCGCGTTCGCGGGCAGCCACGGCTTCGTCCTTGGCCTTCTGCGCGCGCTCGCGCTCATGGGTGCGCACGCGTCGCGAGGCGGGAATCTGCACGGCCGAGAACAGCGCCAGCACCGCAGCAAACGTCGGCAGCCAGATGCGGCCCGCGCCTTCCACCGGCAGGTGGAAGAACAGCAGCCACACAATCACCAGCACGGCCACAGCCAGGTTCACATGGCCGATGACCTGCGCCACGGCGCTGGTCAGTTGCCCATTGACAGTGGCATACCAGAGCAGCCAGGCCACGCCGATCAGCATGACGCCGAGCAGTTGGCCATACATGGCGGGTTCCGGTTGCGGCAGTTGCAGCGCGCCGAAAATCGATGTCAACGGCGAAGCGAGCAGGACGAGACCGACGCACAGTGCGACAGCCGCATCCAGAAACAGAACGAGACGCAAAAGCGCTTTCATCAGTGTCCCCAGTTGCGGGTGGCCGCCCGTGCGCCGGCCACCGAATTGAATCGGCCGGAGCGCCCGCGCGCCCCGGCGGCAGTACTGCTTGCCTTCTATCTTGTCTGCGTTGATCGAAGCGATCAGTCGCGGTGATAGTTCGGCGCTTCCTTCGTGATCTGCACGTCGTGCACGTGCGATTCGTTCATGCCAGCAGCGGTGATCTCGACAAACTGGGCCTTCTCGTGCCACTCAGCAATCGATGCACAGCCGCAGTAGCCCATCGACGAGCGAACACCGCCCGTGAGTTGATGCACGATCGGCAATGCCGAGCCCTTGTAGGGCACGCGACCTTCAATGCCTTCCGGCACGAGCTTATCGACGTTGGCGGTGTTGTCTTCCTGGAAGTAACGGTCGGCAGCGCCATCCTTCATCGCGCCCACCGAACCCATGCCGCGGTAGCTCTTGTACGAGCGGCCCTGGAACAGGAACACCTCACCCGGGGATTCATCCGTGCCGGCGAACATGCCGCCCATCATCACGGTGTGCGCACCGGCAGCCAGCGCCTTGGCCACGTCGCCCGAATAGCGGATACCGCCGTCAGCGATGAGCGGCACGCCTGTACCCTTGAGCGCTTCAGCCACATTCGACACCGCAAAGATTTGCGGCACGCCCACGCCAGCGACGATCCGCGTCGTGCAGATCGAGCCCGGGCCGATACCGACCTTGACGCCATCCGCGCCATGATCAACCAGCGCCTTGGCCGCATCGCCGGTGGCGATATTGCCGCCGATCACCTGCACTTGCGGGTAGTTGTCCTTGATCCAGCGCACGCGGCTGAGCACGCCTTGGCTATGGCCGTGCGCGGTATCAACCACGATCACGTCCACGCCAGCCTTGACCAGCAGATCGATACGCAGATCGTTATCCGGGCCCACGCCCACGGCAGCACCGACGCGCAGCGAACCGCGCTCGTCCTTCGAGGCCAGCGGGTATTCCGTGGCCTTCTGGATATCCTTGACGGTGATCAGGCCGCGCAGCTCGAAAGCCTCGCCCACCACCAGCACGCGCTCCAGGCGGTGCTTGTTCATTAGGCGCTTGGCCTCTTCCAGCGAAGCGCCTTCCTTGACGGTCACGAGCTTCTCGCTCGGCGTCATCTTGGCGCGCACCGGGGCGTCCAGTTCTTCTTCAAAGCGCAGGTCGCGGTTGGTGATGATGCCCACCACCTTCTTGCCTTCCAGCACCGGGAAACCCGAGATGCCGTGCTGTGCCGACAGCGCCATCACGTCGCGGACCTTCATGTCCGGGCCGATGGTGATCGGATCGCGCAGCACGCCCGATTCAAAGCGTTTGACCTTGGCGACTTCGCGCGCCTGTTCTTCCGGCTTCAGGTTCTTGTGGACGATACCGATGCCACCTTGCTGCGCCATGGCGATGGCGAGCCGCGCTTCCGTGACCGTATCCATGGCGGCGGACACGAGCGGAATGGCAAGTTCGATCGAACGGGTGAGCTTGGTGCGAAGGGACGTATCGCGGGGCAGGACGGCCGAATAGGCCGGGACGAGCAGCACGTCATCGAATGTGAGTGCTTTCTGGACAAGACGCATAGCAATTTCCTCTAGGCGCAAAATCGGATTATACGGGAATTCGCCCCACGGTTGTAGACACCCGTGCTATGCTCGATAAATTTTTCTTCGCGCACGCAGCAAAAGCGCCTGACGCAACTGTGGCCGCCAGCGGCCGCGCGGAACTGGCTTCTTGAGTGCTCGAATGGGAATCGGCGTATTGTGCGCCCTGCTGGCTGGGGCTATGTGGGGCATGGTCTTTATTGCGCCCCGCGCGCTGCCAGCGTTCTCGCCATGGGAACTGGCCCTGGGCCGCTACCTTGCCTACGGTGCCATCGCAGCCCTTGCAGCTGCCCCCATCCTCCCCCGCATTGCCCGCAAGATCACCCGCGCCGATTGTTTTGCGCTGGTACGCCAATCTTGCGCCGGCAACCTTGCTTACTACGTCCTGCTCGCCTTTGCCGTGCAATTGGCCGGCGTCGCACCCGCTTCGCTGATCATTGGCATCTTGCCGATCACCGTGACCGTGCTGGGCCGGCGCGACCATGGCGCGGTGCCGCTGTCCCGGCTGATCTGGCCGCTACTGGTGGTCGCTGCCGGCATTGTCTGCATCAACGTTGATCTGTTTGGCCACGCGGCCGCAGCCACGGCAGCCAACGCCCGCCCCGTCTGGCAGCGCATTGCCGGCATCGCCTGCGCGGCCGGCGCACTGTGCAGCTGGACGTGGTACGCCGTCGACAACGCCCGCTACCTGCAACGCAATCCGCACTTTTCCGGCAACGAATGGTCCGCGCTGTACGGCATCTCAACGGGCATTCTGTCGACCGCACTCGCGGCAATCGGGCTGCTCGTCGCCGGAACCGGATGGGCGCATGGCGGTGGCCGCATATGGACCACCTTCTGGGCCGTGAATGCCGCCTTGGCACTGGGCGCGTCGCTGATCGGCAACAACTTGTGGAACATCGCCTCCCGACGTCTACCACTCACGCTGTCGGGCCAGATGATCGTGTTCGAGACGCTGTTCGCGCTGGCATACGGCTTTGTGTACGACGGCCGCTGGCCCCGCACGCTGGAAATCGCGGCAATTGGCTTGTTGATCGTGGGCGTCGGTTGGTCGGTGCGCTTGCACGCCGAAGACAAGTCTGCATAAACTGGGCGCCTTGCCGGGGGGCGAGTCGAGGGCCGAGCCAGGCCATCGTCCAGAACAACGCGTGGCGATCACGTCACCGAGCCTCCGTGCGCGCCGAGGGGCCGTCGTCGGGTCGGCCAGCGCGCCACCGGCAGTCTATCGAACGAGAACTCCATGAAACGACTGCACGTCCTGTTGCCCGCCACCGCTACTCTGATCGCCCTCGCCTGCCCGCCGGCGCTTGCGCAGTGGGCCTGGCAATGGCGCGACGACAAGGGCCACATGGTCTACAGCGACGCCGCTCCGCCGCCGTCGGTGCCGGCCAACCGCATCATCCGCAACCCGAACACCCGCACGGCGACGGCCTATGAAGCGCTGCCCGCGCCGGCTTCGGGCGTCAAGGCCGCAGACCCTGCCGCCAAGCCCGCCTCTGGCGTCGCCGCGTCGAACCCTGACGACGAGCTGCGCAAGCGCTTGGCGGATCGCGCCAAGAAGGAACAGGAAGAAGCGAAGCAAGCCGAACTGGCCCAGCGCAAACAGGCGGAATGCCAGCGCCTTCGCAACGAGACCGCCTATATGCAGCAAGGCCGCCGCGTCGGCACGCCGCAGCCGGACGGCTCGCTCTCCTATATGGATGACAACCAGCGCGCCGCCAACATTCAGCGCAACCAGGCCGCTCTCAGCGTCAACTGCAGCTAAGCGCGCGTTACTCGAGGACGTCGTCTTTGGGCGGCGCCGCGTTACGCAGCCACCTCTGGCCTTCACGCGTACCGGTGGCCCGCACCTTCTGCACGCGACTCCGACGCGCCGTTTTCGGGTCGGCAATCAGCGGGCCGAGAATCTCCACTCGGTCCCGCGCATGCAGCGGCGCATCCGCTGTCTTGCGCTTGCCGTAGACAGCCAGACGGCACGTCTCGGTCGTCAGGTCGGTTCCTTCCAGCACACCAGCAGCGCGCACCGCATCTGCCGCCGTGGCATTGGCCGGCACTTGCACACTCACCAAGCGCGGCGGCGTGACCGTCGCCAGGCACACCATCACGTCAATTCGCTCAGGATTCGCCATAGACGGCCTCGGCGCGTTTGACGAAGGAATCGACGAAGGTGTTGGCGATCATGCTGAACACCGGGCCGATCAGCTTTTCCAGGATCACGCTGGAAAACTCGTAGTGCAGGTGGAAGTTGATCTTGCAGGCATCCGCGCGCAGCGGCGTGAACACCCAGAAGCCGGTGAAGCTCTTGAAAGGCCCGTCCGCGAACGTCATATCGATGCGGGTGGGCCGCGTTTGCACGTTGCGCGTGCGGAAGAACTGGTGGATGCCCTTGAAGGCGATGTCCACGCGTGCATCGAGTGACGTTTCCGTCTGCTCGTAGATTTCCACGCCGCCGCACCACGGCAGGAAGTTCGGATAGTCCTTGACGTTGGTGACGAGGTCGAACATCTGTTCGGCCGAATGCCCAATTAACACGGTTTTTTCAACGTCTGCCATGCGCCATCCGAAAGCTTTGCGCGCCGTTTGCCCGTAAGGCTCGCGGCGGATTTGTTAAACTCGCCATTTTATCGCAGCGCATGCCGGATTCATCACCCCGGGGCGCTCACCGCACATTCCAACGTATGACCATCGCCGATAACAAGAAAGCCTTTTTCGATTACTTCATCGAAGAGCGCTATGAGGCGGGCATGGCTCTCGAGGGCTGGGAGGTGAAGGCCATCCGGGCCAACCGTGCGCAGATCAAGGAAGGCTACGTCGTCATTCGTAACGCCGAACTGTTCCTGATCGGGGCCCACATCAGCCCGCTGCAATCGGCCTCCACGCACGTCCACCCCGACCCCGTGCGCACCCGCAAGTTGCTGCTGCACGCTGAAGAAATCAAGAAGCTGATCGGCAAGGTCGAGCAGCGCGGCTACACGCTCGTCCCGCTCAACCTGCACTACACGCGCGGCCGCGTGAAGTGCGAAATCGGCCTCGCCAAGGGCAAGAAGCAATTCGACAAGCGCGAGACCGAAAAAGACCGCGACTGGCAGCGCGAAAAAGCGCGCCTGATGCGCGAGAAGGCCTGAGCCCTCTCGCACGCTACCGTTACGCGTTGGGCCGCTGCTGCTTCACGATCGTCAACGCTGACGCAATCATCGTGCTCAGGTCACCCATGTTGCCCGGCACGATGAGCGTGTTGCCCTGCTTGGCCAGGTTGCCGAACGCGCTCACATACTCTTCCGCCACTTTCAGGTTGACCGCATCGACACCGCCTTCGGTGCGAATGGCCTGACCGATCTTCTGGATCGCTTGCGCATTGGCTTCCGCCACTGCCAGAATCGCTGCCGCCTCGCCCTGGGCCTTGTTGATGGCGGCTTGCCTTTCACCCTCCGACTTCTGGATGGCCGCTTCACGCGCGCCGGATGCCAGGTTGATCTGTTCCTGACGCTTACCTTCCGATGCAGCAATCAGCGCACGCTTTTCGCGTTCGGCGGTGATCTGCGCCTGCATGGCGTGCAGGATTTCCTTCGGCGGCGTCAGATCCTTGATCTCATAGCGCAGCACCTTCACGCCCCAGTTCGATGCCGCCTCATCCAGCGCGTTGACCACGCTGTGGTTGATGAAGTCGCGCTCTTCGAACGTCTTGTCGAGCTCCAGCTTGCCGACCACCGAGCGCAGCGTGGTTTGCGCGAGCTGCGTGATGGCGACCACGAAGTTGCTCGAACCGTACGACGCCCGCATCGGGTCGGTCACCTGGAAATACAGGATGCCGTCCACCTGCAGCTGCGTGTTGTCCTTGGTGATACAGATCTGGCTCGGCACATCGAGCGGGATTTCCTTGAGCACGTGCTTGTAGGCCACACGATCGACAAAGGGCAGCACGATATTGAGCCCCGGCGAGAGCGTGGCGTGATACTTGCCCAGCCGCTCCAGAATCCAGGCGTGCTGTTGCGGCACGATCTTGATGCCTTGCGCGATGAGCACAATGGCGGCAAACAGGACGATGATCGCGAGAGTCCCCAGCTCGAACATAGAACCTCCGTGGTTGGGTGTATTGGTTGTTGTTGGTGGTTATTTAGGCGCGACGACAAGCACACTGCCGCGGACTTCAACAATGCGGAATTCCCCGCCGCTTGCGGGCGCTTTGGGTGCCAGCTCGACATCCCACGCGGCGCCGCGATACTGCACGCGCGCACGGCGCTCGGGTGACCACGCATCGACGCGCAGCACTTCACCGATATCCAGATTGACGTTGCGATTGCGGGCCGCATCTTCGCGCGCGATCCGGCCGTAGCGTGTGCGGCGCAAACCAACGATGCCAAACACCGCAACGATGGCGGCCACAATGGCCTGCGCTGGGAATGCAAGACCGATTAGCGCGGCGATACCTCCCGCCAGCAAACCAATCGCCACCATCAGTAGATAGAACGTCCCCGTCATCAACTCGCCAATGACGAGCAGCATGGCCAGCGAGAACCAGACGGTCTGAGCCGACATACTCTCCCCCTCCCTGAATCCAAGAAAAAACCCCCGCGACGCTGCACGTCTGCGGGGGCATGTCGCTCGGCCCCCGCCAGCATTGGACAGCCGCCGGGCACTTCGCGTTCTTGTTGGCGCGCACCATGTCCGGCACGCGCCTTTTCTACCTTACTGCAACATCAGGCCGAACCCAACTTCTGCCAGGTGGCGATCACCGAATCCGGGTTCAGCGAAATCGACGAGATGCCTTCCTTCGCCAGCCACTGGGCGAAGTCCGGATGGTCGGACGGGCCCTGGCCGCAGATACCAACGTACTTGTTCATCGACAGCGCCGTGGAGATGGCACGCTGCAGCATGAACTTGACCGCCGGATCGCGCTCGTCGAAATCCTTGGCCAGCAACTCCATGCCGGAGTCGCGGTCCAGACCCAGCGTGAGCTGCGTCAGGTCGTTCGAACCGATCGAGAAGCCGTCGAAATGCTGCAGGAACTGCTCGGCCAGAATCGCGTTGGACGGCACTTCGCACATCATGATCAGACGCAGGCCGTTCTCGCCGCGCTTCAGGCCGTACTTGGCCAGCAGCTCGACCACCTTCTCAGCCTGACCGAGCGTACGCACGAACGGCACCATGACCTCAACGTTGGTCAGGCCCATTTCGTCGCGCACGCGCTTCATGGCGCGGCACTCCATCTCGAAGGCTTCTGCGAAGTCTTCGGCGATGTAGCGCGAGGCGCCGCGGAAGCCCAGCATCGGGTTTTCTTCATCCGGCTCGTAGCGCGAACCGCCGATCAGCTTCTTGTACTCGTTCGACTTGAAGTCCGACAGGCGCACGATCACGGGCTTCGGATAGAACGCCGCCGCGATGGTCGCGATGCCCTCGGCCAGCTTGTCGACGTAGAACGCGCGCGGGCTGGCATGGCCGCGGGCCACGCTTTCCACGGCCTTCTTCAGGTCGCTGTCGACTTGCGGGTAGTCAAGAATCGCCTTCGGGTGAACGCCGATGTTGTTGTTGATGATGAATTCCAGACGCGCCAGGCCCACGCCGCCGTTGGGGATCTGGCAGAAATCGAACGCCAGTTGCGGGTTGCCGACGTTCATCATGATCTTAGTGCTGATCGTCGGCATTTCGCCACGCTGGACTTCCGTGATTTCGGTTTCCAGCAGACCGTCGTAGATCTTGCCTTCGTCGCCTTCGGCGCACGAGACCGTCACCAGGGTGCCGTCCTTCAGCAGGTCGGTGGCGTCGCCGCAGCCGACCACGGCCGGCACGCCTAGTTCACGCGCGATGATGGCTGCGTGGCAGGTACGGCCGCCACGGTTGGTGACGATGGCCGAAGCGCGCTTCATCACCGGCTCCCAGTTCGGGTCGGTCATGTCGGCGACTAGCACGTCGCCGGGCTGCACGCGTTCCATTTCCGCCGGATCGTTGATCACGCGCACCGGGCCCGTGCCGATCTTCTGGCCGATGGCGCGGCCAGTGGTCAACACCGGTGCCGAGCCCTTCAGGCGGAAGCGCTGCTCGACCTTGCCATGTGCCTGGCTCTTCACCGTTTCCGGGCGGGCCTGCAGGATGTAGATCTTGCCGTCCTTGCCGTCGCGGCCCCACTCGATGTCCATCGGGCGGCCATAGTGCTTCTCGATGATGACGGCGTACTTGGCCAGTTCCGTCACGTCTGCATCGCTGATGGAGTAGCGGTTGCGCAACTCGCCCGGCACGTCGACGGTCTTCACGCGGCCGGCTTCGCCCGGCGCGGTGAATTCCATCTTGATCAGCTTGGAGCCGATCGAGCGGCGGATGATCGGGTACTTGCCGGCGGCCAGCGTCGGCTTGAAGACGTAGAACTCATCCGGGTTCACGGCGCCCTGCACCACCGTCTCGCCCAGGCCATAGCTGGAGGTGATGAAGACGACATCCTGGAAGCCCGATTCGGTGTCGATCGTGAACATCACGCCCGAGGCGCCGCAGTCCGAGCGCACCATGCGCTGGATGCCGGCTGACAGGGCCACCACGTCGTGGGCAAAGCCCTTGTGCACGCGGTACGAAATCGCCCGGTCGTTGTACAGCGAGGCGAACACGTGCTTGATCTTGTCGAGCACGTCGTCGATGCCGAGAACGTTGAGGTAGCTCTCTTGCTGGCCGGCGAACGAAGCGTCCGGCAAATCTTCGGCCGTGGCGGACGAGCGCACGGCGAACGATGCCTCGGCGCCTTCACGGGCAGCCACGCGAGCGTACGATTCGCGAATTTCCTGCTCCAGACGCGGCTGGAACGGTGCGGTGGCGACCCACTCGCGGATCTCCTTGCCGGCGGCAGCCAGCGCCTTGACGTCGTCGACGTCCAGCGCGGCCAGGCGCTGCGAGATGCGCTCGGTCAGGTTGTTGTGTGCAAGAAAGTCACGGAACGCCAGCGCCGTGGTGGCAAAACCGCCCGGAACGCGCACGCCGGCGCTATCCAGCTGGGAAATCATCTCGCCCAGCGATGCGTTTTTACCGCCAACGACCTCAACATCCGTCATCCGCAGTTGCTCGAACGGCAGCACATAGGCGCCGTCTTGCGACAGGTTAGTCATACAAGCCTCTGAACTAAGTAAAAAACCGGTCGGATACGCGCGGGGCATTGTTCTTGTCGTCTGACCGCGCGAATCGCTTGGCTAAGCCATCCGAAAAAGCGCCAGAACTGTCGTCGTGACATTGTCTGGCGCCGGACGGGCCCGAATTGCTTAGCTAAACGATCGCCGCTATTCTACCGTGCCGCAGCACGATTTCCTGCCGGCGTGCTGGAAAAACCCCTCGTTTTCAATGACCGACCTCGCCGCAAAGCCGGGCGTCCGCACTGTTTTCATCGTGTCGGATGGCACCGGGATCACCGCAGAAACCTTTAGCCACTCCATCCTCGCCCAGTTCGAGATGAAGTTCCGCCAAGTGCGGATTCCCTTTGTCGACACGATCGACAAGGCACATGTGGCGGTGGCCAAGATCAACGAGGCGTTCCACGCCGAAGGGGTGAAGCCGATCGTCTTCACCACGCTGGTGGATGCCCAGGCAAACGAGATCGTCCATCGGGCCAAGGCCACCATCCTGGACATGTTTCAGACCTTCATCGAGCCGCTCGAGAAGGAGCTGAACCTCAAGTCCACCCACGCCATCGGCCGCTTCCACCAGAACGCGGATACCGAGGCGTACAAAAACCGCATCGAAGCGATCAACTTTTCACTTGCGCACGACGACGGCCAGTCGCACAAGAACCTGGCCGAGGCGGATGTGATCCTGGTGGGGGTGTCGCGCAGCGGCAAGACGCCAACCAGCCTCTACCTGGCCATGCAGTACGGCATGAAGTGCGCGAACTACCCGCTGATTCCAGACGACTTTGAGCGCGGCAAGCTGCCGTCGGTGCTGTACGACTACCGGAGCAAGATTTTCGGCCTGTCGATCGACCCGCAGCGCCTGTCCGAAATCCGCAACGAACGTCGCCCGGGGAGCAAGTACGCCGCGCTGGAAAATTGCCGCTACGAGGTGAACGAAGCCGAATCGATGATGCGGCGCGAGGGCATCAAGTGGCTGTCGTCCACGCACAAGTCGATCGAAGAAATTGCCACGACGATCCTGCAGGACGTGAAGATGGAGCACAACAACTACTGAGCGCGAGCTCGGGAACAAGAACGGCCGGCATTGCACCGGCCGTTTTGCTTTTCTGGCGCCGGGTCAAGCGCGATCGCGCACCCAATTGCCGCCGTGTGCCGCGGCCTGCGCTGCCGGGGAGGTCTCCAGATAGGCCAGCGCCTGCTCGGTTGAGCCCTCATGATGTGGCGAATAGCTTGGCCGGAAATAGCGCAGCGCGGCGCCCAGCATCTTCCAGAAGGACGGCAAGCAATTGCGCCGCGAGCCATGCCACCAGCCGCGGATGAAACCGGGGAACCGGCCCGCGCCCGGATCGCGCTTGTGCATGAAGCGGAAGCCCGTCACGAGGAAGTACAACAGCAGGATGATGGTCGTCAGCATGTGGAAGCAGCGCTCGAGGTAGGTGCCGCCCATGTGGCGGAAGATGTCGAACGCCACGGTGCGGTGTTCGACCTCTTCCGCGCCGTGCCAGCGCAGCAGGTCGAGCATGACGGGGTCGGCTTTGGCGGCGTCCAGCCCCTTGGCATTGAGCACCCAATTGCCGAGATAGCCGAAGAAGTGCTCAAGCGCGGCGATGATCCCGAGTTGCTGCCGCAGCCAGAAACGTGTGTGGCCGATCTTCAGGCCGAGTGGCTGTTCGCCGAGCACCTTGGAGAACAGCCAGTCCAGCCGCTTGGTGAACGGCTGCGTGTCGATGTCATGAGCCTTGTAGTAATGCGTGAGCACGCCGCCGTGCGAGCGCGAATGGACGGCCTCCTGACGCAGGAAGCCCTCGGCATCGGCGCGCAGCTTCGCGTCGGTAATCAACGGCAGCGCCTTGTTGTAGACGCGGCAGAACCACAGTTCACCCGCCGGGAACAGCAGATTCAGGATGTTGATGATGTGCGTGCTGGACGGGTCACCGGGAATCCATTGGATCGGCGTGTCCTTCCAGTCGAAGCGGACGTGGCGGGCTTTGATGAAGTAGTCGGGCGCGGTCATGGTCATCTCCTGTGTTCTTGTCAAAGCCGGGTTCAATGTCCGGCCATGCTCACGCGTGCGATCAGCCGGCTGAGCCATTGCGCATAACGCGAAATGAAGCGCGACGCCTTTGCCTCGATGCCAATCGTGACGACCGGCTTGTTGTGCAGGACTGCGCGTAGCATCGCCTTGGCCACGGTCTCGGGCTTGAGGCCGCGTAACTGGTAGAGCTTGGTCGCGCGGGCGCGCAGTTGGGCCTGTTGCGCCTCCGTTGTGCCGGCGTAGACGGTGGAGGCCATGATCCCGGTCTCGGCAAAGCCGGGGCAGATTGCCGACACGCCGATGCCCTGCCCGGCCAGTTCGCCGCGCATGCATTCAGACAGCATCAGCACCGCAGCCTTCGTCGTCGCATAGGCAGCAAGATCGCGCGACGGGGCAAAGGCTGCCGCCGACGCGGTATTCAGGATGTGCCCACCGTGCCCGCGCGCCACCATCTGCCTGGCGAACAACCGCGCACCATGGATCACGCCCCACACGTTCACGTGCAGGATGCGTTGCCAGTCGCGCTCAGACGTGTCGACAATGCCGCCTGCCATGCCGATGCCCGCGTTGTTGACGACGATGTCGGCGCCGCCGAGCGCCTTGCCGACCCAGTCCACCAGCGCTTCCATCTGTTCAGCGTTACCAACGTCGACGGTACGTGCCCACGCCTTGCCGCCCGTCAGGCGGATGAGCGTGGCGGTGCGTTCTGCGTCTTCGGTGCGAATGTCGACGGCGACGATGGCTGCGCCCTGCTCCGCGAATTCCAGCGCCGCGCAACGACCAATGCCGCTGCCTGCCCCCGTGATGACGGCCAGCTTGCCGGACAGCGGTTTGCGCTCGCCATGTTGACGCGCGCGTTGTAGTGCTTCGGATTCCGGCTTGCCCTCGGCGTGCTCGATCAGCTCGCGCGCCATCTCGGCCATGCGTGCGGCATGCGTGACCGGCAGCCAGTGCCGCGCTACAACTTCGCGCCGCCAATACTGCGGCACCCAGCGTGACAAGTCTTCCGACAGCGCGGGGCTGACGTACTTGTCCAGCGTGGGCACGATCACCTGCACCGGCGCGTGTGCGTATCGCTTGCGCGGCGTGAACAGGCTGCGGATGAAGTTAGCGCGATACAGCGAAACGCCATGCACGCCGTCTGCCGTTTGCGTGGCGCGCGGTGCGATGGTGGTCTTTTCCACGCGACGCAGCACGCGCGGCCAGGCACGCCCCAGCCACAAGCGCCAGCTCAACTCCGGCACCATCGGCAGGTGAAACAGCAGCACGTACCACGAGCGCACAAGTTGCCCCAGCATCTTGCCCAGCGACGACGGCGTCGGCCGCAGCAGGCGCTGGCGCATCCAATAACCAACGTGGTCTAGGCAAGGCCCCGAGCACGACGTGTACGAGGCAATGCGCCCGCGCAGGCGCTCCTCCGTCACGAACTCCCACGACTGGATCGAACCCCAGTCATGCGCGATCAGGTGGACAGGTTTGCTTGGGCTCAGCGTATCGATGACGGCAATGAAGTCATCGGTGAGCCGCGCGAAGGTGTAATGGCGAAACCCCTTCGGCGCGCTCGACCGCCCGGCACCGCGCACGTCATAGGCGATGACGTAGTAGTCGCGCGCGAGCAGCGGCGCCATGTCGTGCCAGATCTCGCTGTTGTCGGGATAGCCATGAACGAGCACGACGGTCGGGTGCGCCGGGTCGCCCCAGGTCTTGACGGCAAGCGTGACGTTGCCGGATTGCACGGAGCGATCGGCACGTGGACGCCCGGCGGCCGGTTCGAACAGCGCCAGCGGAGCCTCTTCGAGAAGCGTTTTCATCGGAGCCTCCTCGCGCGTCAGGCAGCACGTTGCTGCGCGAGCTGGCGTCGCTGCCAGCGGCGCACGTGCGGCAGGTCGTCGTCGAGCCAGTAGGCGTCGTCTTCGGTAATAACGAGCAGCTCTTCAAACTTGGCGCCCACGCCATGGAAGCCCAAGTGCGGCTCGACGGCCCACAGGCCCGGCACGGGTGCGTGCTCGGAGCGGCGATCGATCGACCACAGTGGCGACCAGCCTTCCTGCTTGCCGCTGCGCACTTGGTCAAGGATCAGGTTGCGCGTGGCGTTCAGCCCGAAGCGCGCCACGAAGTGCGGCTTCGACGTTTTCTCTAGCTTGGCGACGCGATGCGCCAGCACCTTGAACGGGTACGCCTTGTGACGCGGTTCCACGCCCTGCTTCATGCAAAGCTGATCCACTGCCCGCGCCACTTCGGCCATGGGGCGGCGCTCGCGGATCAGGCGCACGATCAACTCACGGTGCGCCATCAGATCATCCAGCAGCTGTTCGAGGATGGCGTTTTCGCCGAGACACATCGCGTAGCCCACATCGGCGATCACGCCATCGCGCACCGGCGCCACATCGAGGATGACCGGCATGTTGGCCTCCAGCCGCCGCGACGACGGGAAGAACGCCAGGTTGAAGCCCGCCATGTGCGTCAGGCCGGAAAAGCCCTGGAACGCCGTGCGATCGCCAAACCAGGCGAACGGCTTGTGCAGCCAGTCATGGACGCCGCGGTCGCCCAGCCATTCCGTGAGCAGCTTGGCGGCGTCTTTCTCCGTCATGCCGGGTCGCAACATTGCACCGACCGCCTCGACGCACTGGTAGGCGAGCTGCTGGATTTCGCGAAACTGCGCGAGTTCGTCGACGTTGACCTGCGCCACCGTGGGGTTCGGCATGGCGGTCTCCTTGAGTTTGGTTATCGAGGGGCGCTCAATGGCACCGATCTCAATGTTCCATTACTCAATGTCAAAGTCAATGCGGAATGTTTCTGGCGTTTGAAAACGCCATGTGATGCGTAGTCGACGAGAAAGGGGGAGAAATCAGCCAGCGCGACGCTGGCGCACGGCCTCGAACAGGCAGATGGCGGCCGCGGCAGCCACATTGAGCGATTCCATGCCGCCCGGCTGCGGAATGACGACGGGCGTGGTCACGGCGGAAAGCCAGGCGTCGGACACGCCAGCGCCTTCGCTGCCGAAGACCCAACCGACAGGCGCCTTAAGCGGCACATCAAACACCGCCTGCTTTGCGTGTGAAGACGTCGCCAACAGCGGCACCTGCAGGCGCGGCTGCACGCTCTCGAAGGTGCAGTGCTCGACGATATTGAGATGGAAATGCGCGCCCATCGCCGCGCGCAGCGTCTTGGCCGACCACGCGAATGCGCAACCCGCGGTCATGAAGACATCGCGCACCCCCGCCGCTGCCGCGCAGCGCAGGATGGAGCCCACATTGCCGGCATCCTGAATGCCGTCGAGGATCACGCAATCCGCATCGATCGTCTTCGGCAGATGGCCTTCCGGCGTATCGATCACGGCCATCAGATCGATGCCGTTGACGACCGTCGTGAGCTGCCCAAACAGGCTGTCGGCCAGCAGGATGATGGATTGCGAATCGACGCGTTTAAGCAGCGGCGCCACCTCCGGATGCGCAACATGACGCTCGGAAACCAGCACCTGAGCGGGTGTATGCCCGGCATCCAGGTAAGCCGCGACCAGATGCACGCCGTCGAGCACGGATTGACCCGCACGCCGCCGGTGCTGCGTCGAGCCTGACAGCGCCTTGAGATGCTTGAACACCGCGTTGTCGCGGGAGGTGATGTGCTTCACGAAACGGTCCAGCGGAGGAAGGTCAATCGTCCCAGGCGGTGGCTGCGGTGGCGGCTTCGGCGTTGATCGCCGTCAGGCCCTCCAGCGCACGGCGCACGGGTGCGAACGAACGGCGGTGATGCGGCGTCACGCCATGCAAATCGATGGCGGCCAGATGTTGCGGCGTGCCATATCCGGCATGGACGTCGAAACCATAGTGCGGAAACTCAATATGCAGCGCGGCCAGTTGGCGGTCACGCGTGACCTTGGCCAGGATCGACGCCGCAGAAATGGCGGGCACCAGCGCATCGCCCTTGACGATGGCTTCCACCGCAAACGCCACCTGCGGGCAACGGTTGCCGTCCACCTGCACGAGGTCGGGCAACGTGCCCGATGCCGCCACGCCCTGCACCGCACGCTGCATGGCCAGCATGGTCGCGTGCAGGATGTTGATGCGATCGATTTCCTCGACCGTCGCTTCGGCCACGTGCCAAGCGACCGCCTTTTCGACGATTTCGTCGTACAGCGCCTCGCGCTTCTTGGCGGTGAGGATCTTGGAGTCGGCCAGGCCTTTGATCGGCTTGCGCGGATTCAGGATCACGGCAGCGGCTGTCACAGGCCCAGCCAGCGGCCCACGCCCAGCTTCGTCCACGCCGCAAAGAATGCGGCGCGCGCGCTTGGCCGCCGGTTCTTGCGACAGCGGCAGACCAAGCTGATCGGGATCGGGTTTACGGGAAACCATGGCGTCAGTACCAGCTTAGAGCTTGCCGCGGCTGCGCAGGAGGTCGGCCACGACTTTCGCGCCGATCTCCGCCATGTTCTGCTTGAGCGTCAGATGCATCTGCGTGAAGTGCTCGCGCAGGAACGTGGCGTTGCCGTGGTCGCTCAGTTGCAGCAGCGTTTCGCGCGCGAGCGCCTCGGGCGTTGCGTCGTCTTGCAACAGCTCGGGCACAACAAAGCGGCCCGATAGGATGTTCGGCAGCCCCACGTACGGCAGATAGCCTTTGCGCTTCATGATCTGCGCCGTCAGCCAGGGCACCTTGTAGGTGATGACCATCGGCTTTTTGTACAGCGCGGCTTCCAGCGTGGCCGTGCCGCTAGCCAGCAGAATCACGTCAGCCGCTTCCATGGCCGCATGCGATTGGCCATCGACGACCCAAAGGTGCAGACCCGGATGCTCGGCACGCATGGCATCGATGCGCTCGCGCAGGGTGGCGTTGGCCGCGGGCAGCACAAACGCCAGATCGGGCTCCACCAACTGCATGCGCGCCATGGCGGCAAACAGGGTCGGCCCGAGATGCTTCACTTCGGAATTGCGGCTACCCGGCAGCACTGCCACGACCTTGCGGCCCAGCGGCAGCCCGAGGCGCGTACGTGCGCCTTCCACGTCCGGCACCAGGGGGATCTCATCCGCCAGCGGATGGCCCACATACGTGGCCGGAATGCCTGCCTTGGCGTAAATCTCCGGCTCGAACGGGAACAGACAGAGGATGTGATCAACCGCCTTGGCGATCGTCTTGATACGCCCCGCACGCCACGCCCAGATCGACGGGCTGACAAAGTGCACCACCGGCACACCCGCCTGGCGCATGGCGATCTCGACGTTGAAATTGAAGTCCGGCGCGTCAACGCCGATGAAGGCCAGCGGCGGCTTGGCCAGGAGATCCTGCTTGAGTTCCTTGCGGATGGTGAGGATCTCGCGCAACTGGCCAAGCACTTCCACGTAACCGTTGACCGACAGCTTGTGCATCGGCCAGTTCGACTGGAAGCCCTGCTCCGCCATGCGTGCACCGCCGATGCCGTTGTAGGCGATGTCGGCGGGCAGCTGTGCGTGCAGCCCTTTCAGCAGCAGCGAGGCCAGCAGATCGCCGGACGCCTCGCCGGCCACCATGCCGATGCGGCGTGCCGGCATGCTCTGCTGGTTCAACGCACGATGCCGCGCTTGGTGGCGGCGATGAAGTCAGCGAACGCGGTGAGCACCTCGCGGGTCGGGGCGTCGTCAGCCTGCGTGATCTGCGCAGCGATTTCCGCCTTGGCTTGGTCGAAGCTCAGGTCGCTCTTGTAGAGCAGCTTGTAGGCCTGGCGCAAACCGGTGATCTGCTCAGCCGTAAAGCCGCGACGGCGCAGGCCTTCCACGTTGATACCGTGCGGCGCGGCCTTGTTGCCACCCTTGTCGCTCGCGGCGATCACGAACGGCGGCACGTCCTGCACCAGCGCGGAAGCACCGCCCAGCATGGCATGCGCGCCAATGCGGACGAACTGGTGCACGCCCGACATACCGCCCAGGATGGCCCAATCGCCCACTTCCACGTGGCCGGCAATCTGCGCGTTGCTCGAGAACACCGTGTGGTTGCCCACGCGGCAATCGTGTGCGATGTGCACGTAGGCCATGATCCAGTTGTCATCACCGATGGACGTGATGCCGGCATCCTGTGTGGTGCCGGTGTGGATCGTGGTGAATTCGCGGATGGTATTGCGATCGCCAACGATCAGCTGCGTCGGCTCGTCGCGATACTTCATGTCCTGTGGGCGCCCGCCCACCGACGCGAAGTGGCCGATGCTGTTGTCGCGGCCCAGCGTCGTGTAGCCCTCGACCACCGTATGGTGGCCCACACGCGTGCCCGCGCCCATGCGCACATTCGGACCGACGACGGTAAACGCGCCGATCTCGACGCTCGAATCCAGTTCAGCCTTCGGATCGATCTGCGCGGTCGGATGGATCTTCTGTGCTTGCGTCATGCCTCGCCCTTCGGTTCGTCCTTGATGATGGCGCACATGATTTCCGCTTCGGCAGCCAGCTCACCATCCACCATGGCGAACACCTTGAATTTCCAGAAACCGCGCTTGCCACGCAGCAATTCGGCATGCAGGCAGAGCTGGTCTCCCGGCACCACCTGGCGCTTGAAGCGCGCGCCGTCGATGGCTGTGAACAGATACAGATCGTTTTCCTGGCGCTTGTGATCCGGATCCCCAAACGTCAGCAACGCGGCGGTCTGCGCCAGTGCCTCAAGGATCAGCACACCCGGCATCACCGGATGACCCGGGAAATGGCCGTTGAAGAACGGCTCGTTGAACGTCACGTTCTTGATGGCCTTGATGCGCTTGCCAGCTTCCAGCTCCACCACGCGGTCCACCAGCAGCATCGGGTAGCGATGCGGCAGCAGGTCGAGAATCTTCTTGATGTTGAAATCGCTGACGAGGCTGGTCGTCGCGCTCGTAGCATTCGTTGCTTCGGTCATGATTCTTTTCGCAGGTCTTTGACCTGCTGTTCCAGTTGTTGCAACCGTTCGCGCATGCGCGTCAGGCCTCGGACGATGGCCGCGTTGCGTTCCCAATCGCCATGCGGCATGAAGGGGAACACGCTGGTGAAATGGCCACCGGGCTTGGTAATGGATTTGGTGATGGACGTGCCGCCGGACACCGTCACGCGATCGGCAATCGTCAGGTGGCCGGCAAAGTTGGCCGCGCCGCCGATGATGCAGTAGCGGCCGATCTTCGTGCTGCCCGAAATGGCCGCACAGCCTGCGATGACGGTATAGGCGCCAACATGCACGTTGTGCGCGATCTGCACCTGATTGTCGATCTTGCAGCCCTGCTCGACCACCGTGTCAGCCATCGCACCACGGTCAATGGCGGTGTTCGCGCCAATCTCCACGTCGTCTCCGATCACGGCGCGGCCAGTCTGCGGAATCTTTACCCACTCGCCGCCCTGCGGGCCGAAATCGGGTGCAAAGCCGAAGCCGTCCGCGCCGATCACCACGCCGCTGTGCAAAATGCAGCGCGCGCCAACGACGCAGCCGTGGTAGATCGAAACATTGGCATTGAGCAGCGTGTCGTCGCCGATACGGGCATCCGCGCCGACAAAGCTATTGCCGGCAATGCGCACGCGCTCACCGAGTACGGCACCCGATTCGATCGTGACATTCGGGCCGATCGAGCAGGACGCCGGCACCACAGCGTCTTCGCCCACGCTGGCACTCGGGTGAACGCCCGGCACAACAGGCCGCGCCGCCAGCGCAACAAAGCGCTGGGCAACACGCGCGAATGCAGCATACGGATTGGCTGCCACCAGCCAGTTACGACCAGCAACGTGGCCCTGGCCTTGGAGCGTTTCCAGATCACGGGGCGATACGATGATCGCACCCGCGCCGGAGCTCACAGCCTGATTGAGGTACAGCGGATTCGAGAGAAAAGCGAGCTGATCTGCGCCGGCCTGGTCGAGCGGCGCGATCGACTTGACGATCAGGCCAGCGTCACCCTGGACGGTCGCGCCGAGCGACGCGGCAAGTTCACCAAGCGAAAACGACATGCAAACAACCTCATTTCGCCGATTGCGAATTGAGCGCCTTCAGCACCTCGTCGGTGATGTCGATGCGCGGGTTCACGTACACGGCCTCTTGCACGATCAGGTCGTACTTGCGTTGCTCGGCGATCGAGCGGATCACGCGATTGGCGCGCTCCAGCACTTGCGCCAGCTCTTCATTGCGGCGCTGGTTCAGGTCTTCGCGGAATTCACGCTGCTTGCGCTGGAAATCGCGGTCCAGATCGGACAGCTCGCGCTGGCGGCGGGTACGGTCCGAATCGGCCAGCACGGCGGAGTCCTTATCGAGCTTGTCGGACATGGACTTGAGCTTGGCAGCCATGTCCTGCAGCTCGCGATCGCGCTTGGCGAATTCGGTTTCCAGCTTGGCCTGGGCGGCCTTGGCCGGCTGCGAGTCGCGCAGGATGCGCTCAGAATTGACCGCCGCAATGCGGGCTTCCTGGGCAACGGCCGGCATTGCAACGGCCATGGCGATTGCAGCAAAAGCAGCGGACACGCCCATGCGGGACAACGTGATGCGCGTGGTTTTCATGATGAATGCGGTCATTAGAATGCCGTTCCGATCTGGAACTGGAAGCGTTGAGTTTGGTCTTCGGCCTTGCGCTTGATCGGGAAGCCCATGCTGATCTTCAGCGGACCGATCGGCGACAGCCACGACAGGCCGAAACCGGTCGAGTAGCGCATGTCGCCCAGCTTGTACGGCTGGCCTTCGGCGAACACGTTGCCGTAGTCGAAGAACGTGAACAGACGGACGGTACGGTCGACGCCCGAACCCGGCAGCGGGAAGATAAATTCGACGTTGCCGATGAACTTGCTGGCACCGCCGATGGCCACGCCATTGGCATCACGCGGCCCCAGCGTGCTGGTTTCGTAACCGCGCACCGAGCCGATACCGCCGGCATAGTAGTTCTTGAAGATCGGGAAGTCCTTGCTGCCGTAGCCATGGCCGTAACCGATTTCGTTGTTGAACGCCATCGTGAACGACTTCGACAGCGGATAGAACCACTGATGCTGGTAGTACGCACGGTAGTACGTCACGCCGCCCGGCATGCCGACTTCCAGGTTGGCCTGCTGATAGCGCCCGCGGGTCGGGACCAGTGCGCTGTCACGCTGGTCCTTCGACCAGCCGATCGTGAACGGGAAGTTATTCGTGACGCGACCGTTCTTAGCAACCCAGTTCTGGTAGGCCAGCGGCGTATTGCTCGTCACATCGATCGACGTACGCTCGTAACCGAGGCCGAAGAATACCGTGTCGGTTTCCGAGAACGGCACCCCGAACTTCAGGTTGCCGCCTTCCTGCACCACGCGGTAGTCCTGGTCACCCGTGTAGTACAGCGGGCGATACGTGCGGTAGTACAGCTCGGTCGAGCGGCTGATACCGTCGGTCGTGAAATACGGGTCGTACTGTGTGACGGCGATCGTACGGTTGGACTTGGACGTGTTCACGTCCAGACCCAGGCTGGTACCCGAACCGAACACGTTGTCCTGACGGATACCCGCCGACAGCACCAGCTTGTCGGTCGACGAGAAGCCCAGGCCCAGGTTGATCTGGCCGGTCGGCTTTTCGGTCACGTTGACGTTCACATCGACCTGGTCAGACGTGCCCGGCACATCTTCGGTCGTGATGTTCGCGTCGGTGAAATAACCCGTGCGGTTGATGCGGTTCTGCGAAAGCTGCAGCTTTTCACCATCGAACCACGAGGCTTCCATCTGGCGCATTTCGCGGCGCACGACTTCGTCGCGGGTCTTGCTGTTGCCGACCACGTTGACGCGACGCACGTAGACGCGGCGACCCGGGTCGACCACCAACGTGAGCGCCACCGTGCGGTTCTTCTGGTCGATCTGCGGCTGCGGGTTGATGGTCGCAAATGCGTAGCCATACGTGCCGAGCAGGTCGGTAATCGACTTGGTCGTCGACGACAGCTTGGCCGACGAGAACACATCGCCCTGCTTGAGCTTGATGAGCTTTTCCATCTCGGCCTGCTTGCCGAGCAGCTCGCCGGTCAGCTTGATATCCGACACCTTGTACTGCTCACCCTCGTGGATGTTCAGCGTCAGGTAGATGTCCTTCTTGTCCGGCGTGATGGAAACCTGGGTCGACTCGATGGCGAATTCCAGATAGCCGCGGTCCAGATAGAACGAGCGCAGCGCTTCCAGATCAGCCGTCAGCTTCTGCTTGGAGTACAGATCGTTCTTGGTGTACCAGGACAGCCAGTTCGGCGTGGACAACTGCATCTCGTCGCGCAGATCGCCTTCCTTGAAGGCCTTGTTGCCGACGATGTTGATCTGGCGAATCTTGGCGGTCGGGCCTTCGTCCACCGTGAAGGTGATCGACACCCGGTTGGCATCGACCGGCGTGACCGTCGTCGACACCTCGGCGGCGTAGTAACCGCGCGAAACGTACTGGCGCTTGATTTCCTGCTCGGCGCGGTCGATCAGCGACTTGTCGTAGTAGCGGGCTTCGGCCACACCCACGCCGCGCAGCGTGCGGCGCAGTGCTTCCTTATCGAATTCCTTGAAGCCGATGAACTCGAGCTGCGAGATGGCCGGACGCTCTTCCACGCGCACCACCAGCACATTACCTTCAGAACGAATCTGCACGTCCTTGAAGAAGCCGGTGTTGTAGAGCGCGCGGATGGACTCGGCGCCCTTGTCGTCGGTGAAGGTCTCACCCACCTTCACGGGCAGATAGCCGAACACGGTACCCGGTTCGACGCGCTGTACCCCCTCCACGCGAATGTCCTTCACGACGAACGGCTCCACTGCATGAGCCTGACCGGCAGTCACGGTCAGAACGGAAGCCGCCAGCACGCTGAGCGGGAAGCGATGTTGTCTGATCAATCTAATCCCCTAAATTGGATCCGGTTGGAATCCACTTCCGAGTGTTTTCAAAACCCTGGGTTGCCCGCTCACGCTGTGGGCAACGATGCGACTTGCCGATGCAGCTTTAAATACGGCCTAGCCTCGAGTCAGAAACAACCGACTCAAATCGTTGTACAAGGCGAGCGAAGTGAGAAGCAGAATACAGGCGACGCCGATCTTTTGAAGTACTGCTTGCCAGGATTCCGGCACGGGTCGGCCTGTTAAAAATTCCACGCAATAATACAGCAAATGCCCCCCATCCAATACCGGAACGGGTAACAAGTTCAGGACACCAAGGCTGACGCTGATCAACGCGAGAAAGCCCACAAACGGCTGCCAGCCAAGGCTCGCCGCTTTGCCAGCAAAGTCGGCCACCGTAATCGGGCCGCTCAGATTCTGCAGCGACGCCTGCCCCACGATCATCTTGCCCAGCACCTGCAGCGACAGCATCGACGTCTGCCAGACCTCGTGCACGGCATGCACCAGCGCGGCGCCTGGTTCATCACGAATCAGTGCCGTTTCGACCTTTTGATTGAGTTGCGCACCGAGCTTGCCGATCTTGGGGCCGTTCGGGTTCTTGGCGTCGGTGTCGGCATCCGGGCGGACGGGCAGCGTCAGCGGCTCGCCGTTGCGCAAGAGGTCAATCGAGGCGTTCTGCTCCGGCATGGCGCGAATCTGGCGGATGAGATCCATCGCCTGGTCCGCCGGCTGGCCCGCAAAGCGCACGATCTGATCGCCGGCATGCAAGCCCGCGCGTGCGGCGGCGCTATTGGGCAGGACGTCGACAATGGTCACCGGGCCACCCAGCAGGCGCAGGCCGATCTGGTCGATCACGTCGGCTTGCGGCGTACGCGCGGCGCTCGGCAGGCCTTGCAGACGGACGGTACGCTCGGCCCCATCGGTGCCACGCACCTGGACAAGCGCATCGTGACCACCAATGCCGGCCGAGTACAGACGCATACGCACCTCGTTCCAGCCTCGCACCGGCACGGGCGCTTCGCTTTCAGTGCCGATGGCGACCACACGATCGTGGGCCCGGAGATCGGCCTGCGCGGCGATACTGCCCGGTGGCGGCGCACCGAGGATGGGCAGTGGCTCCACCGCCCCCACCCACGCCAGCACGGCGTACAGCGCGATGGCCAGCAGGAAGTTGGCGATCGGCCCAGCAGCCACGATGGCGAATCGCTTGTAGACCGGCTGGTGATCAAACGTGCGTGGCAGGTCTTCGGGGAGAATCGGCGGGTCTTTTTCGGGGTCGCGCGCGCCCTCGCCCAACATCTTGACGTAACCACCCAGCGGGATGGCGCAAATGGTCCACTCGGTATGGTCGGGGCCACGGCCGACCCGGCGGAACAGCACCTTGCCGAAGCCGACGGAGAACCGCAGCACTTTCACGCCGCACAGGCGGGCGACGCTGTAGTGCCCCAGTTCGTGAATGACGATCAATACGGCGAGCGCAAAGACAAACGCTAAAACGGTCTGCAAGAACCTTCTCCGGATGCACTGAAGGGTACGCGCGGACACTGCCGCGCGAACGCGCTATGTTACCCGCTTGCTCTGATGAGCCGCTTTTTTACGCAGCAGACAACGGCAAGCACGCCGTGGCGATATAGCGCTCGGCCTGATTGCGCGCTGCAGCATCTGCCGCAAAAACCGTATCAAGCGAATCGGCCGGCACAATGGAGGTGCGCGCCAGCGTATCGCCGACCACGGCGGCAATGTCGGTAAAGCGGATGCGGCGCTGCAAAAACGCTTCGACCGCGACTTCGTTGGCGGCGTTCAATACAGCAGGTGCTGTACCGCCAGCACGCAGGGCGTCGAACGCCAGCGCCAAGCACGGGAAGCGACGCAGATCGGGCGCCTCAAATGTCAGGGTGCCGGTTGCTGCCAGATCCAGTAGCGGCACACCTGCGTCGATCCGCTCGGGGTAAGCCAGCCCGTACGCGATCGGCGTGCGCATGTCGGGGTTGCCGAGTTGCGCCAGCACCGAGCCGTCGTCGTAGCCGACCATCGAATGAATCACACTCTGCGGGTGAATCAGCACTTCGAGGTGTTCGACAGGCACGCCGAACAACCAGAACGCCTCAATCACCTCCAGCCCCTTGTTCATCATGGTGGCGGAGTCGACCGAGATCTTGCGTCCCATGACCCAGTTCGGATGCGCGCAGGCTTGATCGGGCGTAACGTCGACTAACGTTTCGACATCGCGCGTACGGAACGGGCCACCAGAGGCCGTCAGGACGATGCGCGACACGCCGCGCCCGAACTGCGGGGATTGCTGCGGCAGGCTCTGAAAGATAGCGTTGTGCTCGCTATCGACGGGCAACACGGTCGCACCGTGGCGGCGGACCGCCTCCATGAAGAGCGCACCGGACATCACCAGTGCTTCCTTGTTGGCCAGCAACACGCGCTTACCAGCGCGCACCGCGGCGAGCGTCGGACGCAAGCCCGCCGCCCCGACGATGGCCGCCATCACCGCGTCGCAATCAGAGTGGGATGCAGCTTCTTCCAGGGCCTCGGCGCCGAAGCGGATTTCGATGCCAGCGGCATCGGCACCCAGATGCTCCCGCAACGCGTCGGCACCAGCCTCAGAACCGAGCACGGCCATCTGGGGACGAAACTCTCGGCATAGCTTGGCCAGCTTGTCGGCCTGCGCGTTGGCGGTGAGCGCGAACACGCGGTACTTGTCGGGATGGCGGCGCACGACGTCGAGCGTGCTGTCGCCAATGGAGCCGGTGGCGCCAAGAACGGTCAAACGCATCATGTTCAGACGCCTCAGGAAATCAGCAGCGCGGCCAACGGGAACACCGGCAGCAACGCATCAATGCGGTCGAGCACACCACCGTGACCGGGCAGCAAGCGACTGCTGTCTTTCATGCCGACTTGGCGCTTGAGCAACGATTCAAACAAATCGCCGCCAACGCTCGCGGCCACCAACAGGATGGTCAGCACCAAGGCGACGCCCGCCCCACGCTGATCGAACTCGTGCGAAAACCACGTCGGCGCAAACCAGTGCGTCACGCCCGCCACCGTTGCGATCACCGCCACCAGCACAGCCCCCCCGATCGCGCCTTCCCAAGACTTGCCCGGGCTGATGGTCGGCGCCAGCTTACGACGACCGATCGCCTTGCCAACGAAATACGCGCCCACATCAGCCGCCCACACTAACACCGCCACCGACAGCAGAAAGGCGATGCCCTGTGCGCGCAGCACGCTCACGGCGTGCACGAACGCGGGCAGCATGATCCAGCCCAGTAGCGCGAAGATCGCCCGTCGCGCAGGGCTAAGCTCGCGCACGCCACCAGCCAGCAGTCCCCAGGCGACGACCCACGCGATCACAGCCAAATAGAACAACGGGCGGACATCGCCACGCGCCGGCATGTCGTGCCAAGCAATCGTCAACAACACGGCGACGACAGCATAGACAACCGGGCCCCACCAGCCGGGCAAGCGCACAAGCCGGCCCCACTCCCAGGCAGCGAGCGCAGCAAACACCATCACCAGCCCGACCAGGCCGGCGGGCGGCGCGAAGAACAGAATGGGCAGGATGACAATCAGCAGGCAGACAGCGGTAATGACGCGAGTCAGCAGCATGTGTCAGGCTCCAGCGGACAGCACGGGGGGAATACCCGGATCGAGCTGCGCACTGGTGCGGCCAAAACGGCGCTCGCGGTTGCGATACCAGGCGAAGGCGCGATCGAGTTCGGCGGCATCAAAATCCGGCCAGTAGCGATCGGTGAAGTACAACTCGGAATAGGCGAGTTGCCAGAGCAGAAAGTTGCTGATGCGCTGCTCGCCACCGGTGCGGATAAAGAGGTCAGGCTCCGGCGCATAGGCCAGCGCCATATACGGCGCAAGCATCTCCTCGGTGATCGCCTCAGGTGCAATACCCGGCTGCGCTGCCACCAGGGCACGCATGGCCTGGAGAATGTCCCACCGGCCGCCGTAGTTGGCGAGGATGGTGACCGTCAGGCCTGGGTTGCTGGCGGTTTTGGCCTCGGCCTCACGAATCAGCAACTGGATGCGCGGGCTGAATGCCGACAGATCGCCCACCACGCGCACGCGGATGCCGTTCTCATGCAGCTTGCTCACCTCGCGGCGCAGCGCCGTCATGAACAGCTTCATCAGGAAGGTGACTTCTTCGGCGGGGCGACGCCAATTCTCGGAGCTGAACGCAAACAGCGTCAGATAACCGACGCCGCGGCGCGCTGCGGCCTCGACCGTTGCGCGCACGGCATCGAGGCCACGGCTGTGCCCCGCAACGCGCGGCAGATGGCGCTCGGTTGCCCAACGGCCATTGCCGTCCATGATGATGGCGACGTGGCGCGGCGTGTCGGCGGTGTCTGGCACCGCCAGTGTGGAGCTGATATGCATGAATCGAGCTTCCCACCGCGCGCGCAGAGCACGCGTGGCAGGAGACGGCCTTACACCGTCATGATTTCCTTGTCTTTCTCGGCGACGAGCTTGTCGATCTCGGCGACAAACTTGTCGGTCAGCTTCTGGACTTCGTCACCGCCACGGCGCTCGTCGTCTTCCGAGATGGCCTTGTCCTTGACCAGCTTCTTGAGCTGTTCGTTGGCATCGCGGCGCAGGTTGCGCACGGCGACCTTGGCATCTTCGCCCTCGCCCTTCACGACTTTCGTCAGCTCCTTGCGGCGCTCTTCGGTCAGCGCGGGCGTCGGCACGCGGATGATGTCGCCCATGGTGGCGGGGTTCAAGCCGAGATCGGCTTCACGGATAGCCTTCTCGACGGCTTGCACCATCTTCTTTTCCCACGGCTGCACGCCGATCGTACGCGCATCCACCAGCGTCACGTTGGCGACTTGGCTAATGGGCACCATCGAGCCGTAGTAGTCGACTTGCACATGATCGAGCAGGCCGGTGTGGGCACGGCCAGTACGGATCTTGGCGAGATCCGTCTTGAGAGCCTCGATCGACTTTTGCATCTTCTGCTCGGTATTCTTCTTAACATCGGCGACGCTCATACTTCCTCCGAACGATAACGGCGGCCTGCCAGACATGCGCCCCGGAATTGGACACAGGGCAGCGGCAAGACCAAAAAGACAATAGGCGATTTTACATGGAAGCCGCACGCCAACGCCATTTGCGTTGACTTAGCGGCCTCGGGTGAAACAGGCGCTCGGGCCGCCTCAGACGTGCACCAGCGTGCCCTCGTCCTCACCCAGGATGACGCGCTTGAGCGCACCCGGCTTCTGGATCGAAAACACCTTGATCGGCAGCTTCTGGTCGCGGCACAGCGCGAAGGCGGTCGCGTCCATCACTTGCAGATTGCGCGAGATGGCCTCGTCGAACGTGATGGTGGTGTAGCGGGTGGCGCTCGGATCTTTCTTCGGATCAGCGGTGTAGACACCGTCGACCTTGGTGGCCTTCAGCACGATCTCGGCGCCGATTTCCGAGCCGCGCAGCGCGGCGGCCGTGTCGGTGGTGAAGAACGGGTTGCCGGTGCCGGCCGCGAAGATCACGATCTTGCCCTCTTCCAACTGGCGGATGGCGCGCGGTCGGATGTACGGCTCGACCACTTGGTCCAGGCGCAGCGCCGATTGCACGCGGCCTTCGAGGTTGGCGTGGCGCATGGCGTCCTGCAGGGCCAGCGCGTTCATCATGGTGGCCAGCATGCCCATGTAGTCGGCCGTGGCGCGATCCATACCGGCAGCGCCGCCCGCGACACCGCGGAAGATGTTGCCGCCACCGATCACCACTGCCACTTGCACGCCCAGCTTCACGATTTCAGCGATGTCGTTGACCATCCCTTCGATGGTGCTGCGGTTGATGCCGAAAGCATCGTCGCCCATCAGGGCTTCGCCGGAAAGTTTGAGTAGAACGCGCTTGTAGGCAGGCATGGAGATCCTCGTGACGATTCCTGGTACGGGAAACAGGAAGGGGGAAATGACAGTCGCGGCGGGCGAAACGGAGTTCGCCCATCCCGCAACCTTCTTGCGCGGAAGCCGTCCGGTCACAGTCACCGATCGGCGCCCGCGCAAGCAGGCTGCACCTGCAAACAGGGCACCTTGCGGTGCCCTGTCTGTTCGGCATTATACGATCGCGCCGATGGAGAGAAGTTGCCCAGCCGGCCTCGTTGGCCAGCCCTGGTGGGCGGATCGACTCGCCATCGGAAGCAATCGGTGCAGCATTACGCCTGTTGCTTGGCGGCAGCCACTTGGGCAGCCACTTCAGCAGCGAAGTCGTCTTGCTTCTTCTCGATGCCCTCGCCCACCACGTACAGCGTGAACGCCTTCACGGTCGTGTTGGCGGCCTTGAGCATCTGCTCAACGGTCTGCTTGTCGTTCTTCACGAACGGCTGGTTCAGCAGCGAAACTTCCTTCAGGTACTTCTGCACGCTGCCTTCCACCATCTTGGCGACGATTTCAGCGGGCTTGCCCGACTCGGCAGCCTTCTGCTCGGCAACGCTGCGCTCCTTGGCGACCAGATCGGCCGGCACATCGTCAGCCGACAGCGACACCGGCTTCATGGCAGCAACCTGCATGGCAGCATCCTTAGCTGCAACTTCGTCACCTTCGAATGCCACCATCACGCCGATGCGGGCGCCGTGCAGGTACGAAGTCAGCTGGGTGCCATCGAAACGCTGGAAGCGGCGGATCGTCATGTTCTCGCCGATCTTGCCGATCAGGCCCACGCGCACGTCTTCAACGGTCGGACCGAAGCCGTCTTGCGACAGCGGCAGCGCGCCGACAGCGGCAACGTCAGCCGGTTTGTTCTTGGCAACCAGTGCAGCCACCGAGTTGGCAAAGGCCAGGAACGAATCGTTCTTCGAGACGAAGTCGGTTTCGCAGTTGATCTCGACCAGCGCGCCAGTGGTGCCTTCGACGGCAGCCGCCACCACGCCTTCAGCGGTGATGCGCGAGGCAGCCTTACCTGCCTTGTTGCCCAGCTTCACACGCAGGATTTCTTCGGCCTTTTCCAGGTTGCCTTCAGCTTCCGTCAGGGCCTTCTTGCATTCCATCATCGGCGCGTCGGTCTTTGCGCGCAGTTCTGCCACCATGCTTGCGGTAATTGCCGCCATTTCATGCTCCTTGTTTCAGATCGTCGTCCGGTCGCGCGCTGAAACGGTCTTTGCGTCTTCGCTTCGCGCCGGCCTGTCGTCCGGTTTCCATCCGGCCGCCCCACGAGATACGACGCGCGTGGGACATCCGCATGACAAATTAAAAAAAAGGGGCGTTTGTTACGCGCCCCTGTCTGGCCCTCACCTTTGATGCAACGCGTTTGCAATGCATCATCGACATGGCCTGACGCGCTTCCCGCTCGGCAATGCGGCGGGCGCGCGCCTTCTTGTGATTTAGCCTTCTTGGACTTCGACGAAGTCGTCGCCGCCGCGAGCGGCTTCCACGACCTCCTGAACCGCGTTGGCACGGCCTTCCAGGATCGCGTCGGCCACGCCGCGCACGTACAGTGCAACAGCCTTGCTCGAGTCGTCGTTACCCGGGATGACGTAGTCAATGCCTTCCGGCGAGTGGTTCGTGTCAACCACGCCGATCACCGGAATGCCCAGCTTGGCAGCTTCGGTCACAGCAATCTTGTGGTAACCAACGTCCACCACGAAGATGGCGTCCGGAATGCCGCCCATGTCCTTGATACCGCCGATGGACTTGGTCAGCTTGTCCATTTCGCGTTCGAACATCAGCGCTTCCTTCTTGCTCATGGTCTCGGTCGCGCCGGCTTCCTTGGCGGCTTCCATGTCCTTGAGGCGCTTGATTGAGGTCTTGACCGTCTTGAAGTTGGTCAGCATGCCGCCGAGCCAGCGGCTGTCGACGAACGGCATACCTGCGCGAGCAGCTTCTTCAGCCAGGATCTCACGCGATTGGCGCTTCGTGCCGACGAACAGGATGGTGCCCCGGTTGGCTGCCAGTTGGCGCACATACTTCAGTGCGTCCTGGTACATCGGCAGCGTCTTTTCCAGGTTGATGATGTGAATCTTGTTGCGATGGCCGAAAATGAAGGGGGCCATCTTGGGGTTCCAGAAGCGGGTTTGGTGGCCAAAGTGGACACCGGCTTCCAGCATTTCGCGCATGGTCACGGACATGAAATTCTCCAGTCGGGTTAGGTCTGAAGCCGCCCCAGACACCCCTCGCATGCGATACCGCATCTGACACGAAAGGCACCCGCGGTGAAGCGGCTCGCGATTTCAAGCACTGCCAGCCACACGGCCAGCAAGTGCTTAGCCAGCGATTATAGCGGCAAAAACCCAATCAACTCAAGACCTTCGGCAGATTGCCTGCCCGCATCGGCAAGACCCCCACTGGGCGCCCGAGAGCCCCGGCCGGCTCGCTTTGGTGCGATAATTCATGCTTTAGCCACAACGCAACGCCTTGCGCGCTTGCGTGCAGAGAACGTCACAGCATGGCCGTTACCATTCACACCGCCGAAGACATTGCGCAGATGCGCGTGGCCTGCCGGCTTGCGTCCGAAGTCCTGGATTACATCACGCCGTTTGTGAAGCCGGGCGTGACCACCGGCAAGCTTGACCAGCTGTGCCACGCCTATATGCGTGATGTGCAGGGCACCGTGCCAGCGCCGCTCAATTACGCGCCGCCCGGCTACCCACCCTTCCCCGCCTCGATCTGCACATCGGTTAATGAAGTCATCTGCCATGGCATTCCGGGCGACAAGGCACTCAAGAACGGCGATATCGTCAACCTGGACATCACCGTCATCACCAAGGAAGGCTATTACGGCGACACCAGCCGTACCTTCATCGTCGGCGAGGGCTCGATTCTGGCCAAGCGCCTGACGCAGGTGACGTTCGAATGCATGTGGAAGGGCATTGCCGCGGTGCGCCCGGGCGCACGTTTGGGCGACATCGGCCACGTGATCCAGCAGCATGCGGAAGGCGCCGGCTATAGCGTGGTGCGCGAATACTGCGGCCACGGCATCGGCAAGGTCTTCCACGAAGATCCGCAGATCCTGCATTACGGTCGTCCGGGCACGGGCATGGAACTCAAGGCGGGCATGATCTTCACGATCGAGCCGATGATCAACGCCGGCAAGCGTGACATCCGCACGATGCCTGACCAGTGGACCGTCAAGACGCGCGATCGCAGCCTCTCGGCGCAGTGGGAACACACGATCCTGGTGACGGAAACCGGCTATGAAGTGCTGACCGTGTCGGCGCTGACGCCTCCGCCGCCGGAGTTCGTGCGCGAAGGCACCCCCGCCACGGCCTGATCGAACGCCGCGGGCGCGCCGCAGCGGCCGCGCCCGGCCAATCTTTGCAGCGACCGGACTTCCGCGCCGGTCGCTGTTTCATTCACGCTCCATTCATGCACACCGCTGCCGCCGTCCCTGCCGAAATCTCCCCGCGCGACGCCCTGAAGGCCGAGCGTGCTCACCTGTTCGCGCAGTTTGACCAACATGCCAATGCGCATCAGTTGGTGACCAAGCTGGCGCGGGCGGTGGATCGCGCGCTTGTCCAGCTCTGGCAGGACGAGCAGATGCCGGCAGACTGCGCGCTGATCGCCGTGGGCGGCTATGGGCGTGGTGAGCTGTTCCCCTATTCCGACGTCGATATCCTGCTGCTCCTGCCGCAAACCGCTGACGAGGCGCCCGATGCCCTTCAGGCGCGCCTGGAAGCCTTCATCGGCCGCTGCTGGGACATGGGGCTGGATATCGGCTCGTCGGTGCGCACGGTCGACGAGTGCATCAAGGAAGCCGAGCAGGACGTCACGGTGCGCACGTCGCTGCTGGAAGCGCGCCTGCTCACTGGTGACGAAGGCCTGTACCGCACGTTCGAGACGCACTATCAGGGCCATCTCGATGCGGAAGACTTCTTCCAGTCCAAGCTGCTGGAAATGCGTCAGCGGCACGCGAAGTATCAGGACACGCCCTATTCGCTCGAGCCGAATTGCAAGGAAAGCCCTGGCGGCCTGCGCGACCTGCAGGTGATTCTGTGGATGACGCAGGCGGCGGGCTTCGGCTCGAGCTGGAACGAATTACTCGTCAGCGGGCTGCTGACACGCCGCGAAGCGCAGGAGCTGGCCAGCAACGAGCGCCTGCTCAAGACCATTCGTGCGCGCCTGCATCTGTTGGCGGGGCGTCGTCAGGACGTGCTTGTCTTCGACCTGCAGACGCAATTGGCCGAGGCCTTCGGCTACCGCCCGACCACCGCCAAGCGGGCAAGCGAACAGATCATGCGTCGCTACTACTGGGCGGCCAAGGCAGTGACGCAGCTCAACACCGTTGTGTTGCAGAACATCGAGGCGCGGCTGTTCCCGACCGAGCTGGGCATCACGCGCAAGATCAACGAGCGCTTTGTCGAACGGCAAGGCATGCTCGAGATTGCCGACCCCGACCTGTATCAGCGTGAGCCGTCGGCCATTCTGGAAACCTTCCTGCTGTATGAGCAGACGCGCGGCATCAAGGGGCTGTCAGCCAGCACGCTGCGCGCGCTCTACAACGCCCGCACGCTGATGGACGCCAAATGGCGCCAGGACCCGGCCAATCGGGCGCTGTTCCTGACGATCCTGCAACAGCCGCAGGGCATCACGCACGCGCTGCGGCTGATGAACCAGACCAGCGTGCTGGGCCGCTACTTGGTCAACTTCCGGCGCATCGTTGGCCAGATGCAGCACGACCTGTTTCACGTCTATACCGTCGACCAGCACATCCTGATGGTGGTGCGCAATATTCGCCGCTTCGCCATCGTCGAACACACGCACGAGTTTCCGTTCTGCAGCCAGTTGATGGCGAACTTCGACAAGCCATGGGTGCTGACCGTGGCTGCGCTGTTCCATGACATCGCCAAGGGTCGCGGCGGGGACCACTCCGTGCTCGGCATGTCTGATGCGCGGCGCTTCTGCAAGGAACACGGCATTGCCAAGGAAGATACCGACCTGATCGTCTGGCTGGTCGAGCACCACCTGACGATGAGCCAGGTCGCGCAGAAGCAGGATGTGGGCGACCCAGACGTCATCCGCAATTTTGCGGAGTTGGTCGGCAGCGAACGGCGCCTGACCGCCTTGTATCTGCTGACGGTGGCCGACATTCGTGGCACCAGCCCCAAAGTGTGGAACGCCTGGAAGGGCAAGCTGCTGGAAGACCTGTACCGCATGACGTTGCGCGCCCTGGGCGGCGCCACGACCGACCCGCACGCCGTGCTGGAGGGCCGCAAGGAGAAAGCGCGCGCATTGCTGCGTCTGGCCACACTGGACGATGCCTCGTATGAGGCCCTGTGGAAGCAGCTCGACGTGGGCGTGTTCATTCGCCATGGTGCGAGTGACATCGCTTGGTTCACACGGCATTTCTATAACCGCGTCAACACCGACGCCCCCATCGTGCGGGCGCGCATTTCGCCGGTGGGCGAAGGGCTGCAGGTGGCGGTGTATTCGCCGGACCGGCCGGACCTCTTCGCGCGCATCTGCGGGTACTTCGAGCGCAAGAGCCTGACCATTCTCGACGCTAAGATCCACACCACCAAGCACGGCTACGCGCTCGACACCTTCCAGGTGGCCGACCCGGGTACCGGGCTGGTGGAGCCCGGCCGCTACCGCGACATCATCACGCTGGTCGAGCACGAACTCGCGGAGCAGATTTCGCGCGAGACCGCCCTGCCCGAACCGCCGCGCGGACGCATCTCGCGCCAGTCGCGCAGCTTCCCGATCAAGCCGCGCGTGGACCTGCGCCCCGACGAGCGCGGCCAGTACTACCTGCTATCGATCTCCGCCACGGACCGCACTGGCCTGCTGTACGCCATTGCCCGTGTGCTTGCGCACCATCGCGTATCGGTGCACACCGCCCGCATCAACACGCTCGGTGAGCGTGTGGAAGACATCTTCCTGGTCGACGGCACCCGCCTGACCCAGGACAACAAACTGCAGCTCGCGCTGGAAAGCGAGTTGCTGGATGCGCTCGCCATTTGAGCACAGGGCCTGTTCTCATATGAGAGCAGGCCCCAACCTTACCGGTCTAGATTCATGACTACCGATTCCGACGATTTTCCGGGCAATCCGGACGACAACGACAAGCGCCGCACTGACCCGACTCAACGTGCGACCCGCCCCGGCAAGCGCACCACACTCGGCGTGCGCCGCGACGACGAGGGCAACACCGTGCGTTCCACCGGCAAGCCCCTGCGCGCGTCCGACCTGAACCGCGACCGCCTGCCGCTGCGTCCTTCGCAACGCCGCCCCAAGCCGGAAGAAGGCGCTGGGAAGCCGCCGCGCCAGCCCCGCCGCGATAACGATGGCCAGCCGCCGCGCGATGCCAAGCCGCGCCGCATGCAAGGCGACCGCCCACCGCGACGCTTCGATGACGAACGTCCGCCGCGTCGCTTCGAAGATCGCCCGCCGCGCCGCTCTGACGATGAGCGTCCGCCGCGCCGGTTCAACGATGAGCAACGCCCACCCCGTCGATTCGACGACCAACGCCCACCTAGGCGTTTCGATGACGAACGCCCGCCGCGTCGATTCGAAGACCGTCCGCCGCGTCGCTCCGACGATGAGCGTCCGCCGCGCCGGTTCAACGATGAGCAACGCCCACCCCGTCGATTCGACGACGAACGCCCACCCCGTCGATTCGACGACGAACGCCCACCGCGTCGCTTCGAAGACCGCCCACCGCGCCGCTTTGACGATGAGCGTCCGCCGCGCCGGTTCAACGATGAGCAACGCCCACCCCGACGTTTCGATGACGAACGCCCGCCGCGTCGCTTCGAAGACCGCCCGCCGCGCCGTTCTGACGATGAGCGTCCGCCGCGCCGGTTCAACGACGATCAACGCCCACCCCGACGTTTCGATGACGAACGCCCGCCGCGTCGCTTCGAAGATCGTCCGCCGCGCCGTTTTGACGATGATCGTCCGCCGCGCCGGTTCAACGACGAGCAACGTCCGCCCCGTCGATTCGACAACGATCAGCCTCCGCGCCGGTTTGACGAAGACCGTCCGCGCCGTTATGGCGACGACCAACGCGGCCAGCGCCGTGACGGCGATCAGCGTCCGCCTCGTCGCTTTGATGACGAACAACGCCCACGCCGTTACAGCGACGATCAGCGCCCTCCGCGCCGATTCGACGATGAGCAACGCCCCCGTCGCTATGGCGACGATCGTGCACCGCGTCGCTTTGACAACGATCGCCCGCCGCGCCGCTTTGAGGATCGGCCGCCCCGTCCACCGCGCCCCGAGCGCGAGGAACGTGCACCGCGTCAGGCTGAAGAGCGCGCTCCGCGCCCGACGCCGGAAGCCGAATCGGCCGGACTGGTTCGCTTGTCCAAGCGCATGTCGGAGTTGGGTCTGTGCTCGCGCCGCGAGGCCGATGAGTGGATTCCACGCGGCTGGGTGATCGTGGACGGTGAGCCCGTCACCGAGCTGGGCTCGCGCGTGCGCCCGGATGCCATCATCGAGATTCACCAGGCGGCGCGTTCCGAACAGGGCGAGCGTGTGACCGTGCTGCTGCACAAGCCGGTCGGCTATGTGTCTGGCCAAGCGGAAGACGGCTATCAGCCGGCCGCCGCGCTGTTCGTGCCGGAGAACCAATGGGAAGGCGACCCGACGCGTAAGCGCTTTGCGCCGTGGCAGCGCAAGGCGTTGGCACCGGCCGGCCGACTGGACATCGATTCCACCGGCCTGCTGGTGTTGACGCAAGACGGCCGCGTGGCGCGCCACCTGATCGGCGAGGATTCGACGGTGGAGAAGGAATACTTGGTGCGCGTGGTGTGGGACTCGCCGGAAGGCCGGGTCGAGCACGACATCTCCAAGGTCTTCCCGGAAGAGTTGATCGAGAAGCTGCGCTTTGGCCTGTCGCTCGACGGCGAGGAACTGAAGCCCGCGAAGGTGAGCTGGCAGAACGAGGAGCAACTGCGCTTCGTGCTGCGCGAGGGCAAGAAGCGTCAGATCCGCCGTATGTGTGAGCAGGTGGGGCTTGAAGTGGTGGGCCTCAAGCGCATCCGCATGGGCAGTATCGTGCTGGGTGACCTGCCGGTTGGGCAGTGGCGTTTCCTGGGGCCGTTCGAGAAGTTCTGAGTCCGGTCGCCGCCAAAGAAAAACCGGTCAGCGTATTGCGCGCTGACCGGTTTTTTTACGTCCGCACCCTGGCTTCAAAGGCGCGGTGCTTGGCAGGCAGCCCCGCTGGTGTTGGACGACGCTGGCATGCCGAACACCGCCTGCGCGCCGCATCGCGAGCCGAACATCTTCGCCTGATCGTGCCCCACGCCCACCACCTCGTGTGCATGGTGATTGACGCGCTTGCGACCCGCCAGATGGTGCTCATAGCGCCAGTAGTTGCGCGCACGATCCAGACGCGTCGGGCCTTCGGCCTCGGCACCGCAGAGTTTGTCGAGCACGCGGTGGTTCGGGTCGTTGTCGTCTGTGCCCACCAGGTAGGTCACGTGGCGCTGCGAATAGCGGTTGAACAGTTGCTTGCCGCTCTTGCCCACGGCATACGGAACCATATCGACCATGCCGTACTTGTAGTGATCGTAGTCCGGGCAGACGTCCGTGCTGTACCGTGCAAAGCCCTTGCCTTGCGGCCCATTCGGACGTTCGGGCGTGAAGTAGAGATACGACGAGGGATTGGCAACCACGTAGTTCAGGTCAATGCCGCGCTTGCGGATGACCTCGTCCACGTTGTTGAGCACCGCGTAGCGCTGCACGATCTGGCCGCCGCCTGAGTGGCCCGCCACGGTGACACGCTTGACGTTGGGCGCGCGCGCCGGGTCGGTCACGTAGGTCAGCAGATCGTCGAGCACCTTGAGCGAACTCAGCCCGGTGTATGGCGGGTTGGTCGCGTTGAAACCGCCAATCCAGCCATCGACCGACCACACTGGCATGCCGTCAAAGCCCTTGCCCTCATCGGGCGTGCCGGGGAAGTTCGGGGCGACAAGCAGGACCTCATCCGGATTGCGCCCGCTGGCCTTGAGCAGATCGGCGCCGGCAGCGTAGTAGTCGTTGCCGTTGCGCTGCAGGCCGTGCTGCACGAACACGACCTCGCGGATGTGCGTCAGGTCGCCATCAAGCGGATGGTTGGCGTAGACGGGGAAATCGTAGGCGGCATCGCTGCCCAGATGCACGCGTTGCCAGGCAGAGCCTTGGGGCTTCTCGGCGACCGTGCTCGTGGCCGCTGTGTCCGGCGCTTGCGGGCCCGCGCACGCAGCCAACCCGAGCATCGCTGTCATTGCCACACCCAAGGCCAGCCGGCGCCAGCTCATCAAACCATCGCGCTTCATATCGTCTCCGTGGGAGGTGGAACACGCCCACCCGGCGCCCACCCGCCCCCGCGAGTGCAGCGCTCCCGCTTGTTGTTGTGGCTTCGACGATCAGTCGTCGTAGTTGGCGGGCAATTCCGGGAACAGCACTTCGGTAAAGCCGAAACGGGTGAAATCCTTCACGCGCATGGGGTACAGCACGCCTTGCAGGTGGTCGCATTCATGCTGCACAACGCGGGCGTGGAAGCCCTCGGCAATACGGTCGATGGCGTGGCCGTGCTGATCGAAACCGGTGTAGCGCAAACGCGTATAGCGCGGCACCACGCCCCGCAGGCCGGGCACCGAGAGGCAGCCCTCCCAGCCCTCTTCCATGTCGTCGGAAAGCGGCTCGATGGTGGGATTGATCAGCACGGTCTTGGGCACAGCCGGCGCATCCGGATAGCGCTCATTGCGGTCGAACCCGAAGATCACCACCTGCAGGTCCACGCCGATCTGTGGAGCGGCCAGGCCGGCGCCGCGCGCGGCATCCATGGTGTCGAACAGGTCTTCGATCAGCGCCGTCAGCTCGGGCGTATTGAAGCGTTCCACCCGTTTGGCCACGCGCAACAGGCGGCTGTCGCCCATCTTGAGAATGTTTCGAATCACGCCCGTCTCCTCCTGGCTATTTTTGTAACAGCGCGAGCATACCCGCTTCGTCCAGAACCTTCACGCCCAGTTCTTCAGCCTTGGCGAGCTTACTGCCGGCCTCTTCGCCAGCAACGACGTAGTCGGTTTTCTTCGAAACCGAGCCGGACACCTTGGCGCCCGCTGCCTCCAGCATCGCTTTGGCTTCGTCGCGCGTCAGCGTGGGGAGCGTGCCGGTCAGCACGACGGTCTTGCCGGACAGCACACCGTCTTCTGCTGCTTCAGCAGGCATGGTGGCGAGCAGTTCCTCGCGTAGGGCATCGAGTTTGGCGAGCTGCGCGCGGTGGTCGTGCGCATCCAGCCATTCGAGCAGCGATGCCGACACATCTGCAGGCAGACCCGCCAACTGTTCGCTCTGCACACTCGCCAGTTGATTGAGCGTGGGCGCCACCACGGCCAGTTGCTTGGCGCGTGTGGCCGTCAGCTTGGGCACGCCCAGCGTGGCATACAACTCGGCGGGCTCCAGCTTTTCGCGCAGCTTGGCATTCGGTGCGTGCTCGCCCTGCGGCACAACGCCGGCTTCGAGCAGCGCATCCAGCGCCTGCTGGTTCTTCGGCTCGGCAAAGAAGTCGGCGATGGCCTCGGCGACGATGGCACCGACATCCGGCAGCGCCAACAGCAGCGGCGCCGGCGCACGACGAATGACTGCCAAGCTGCCCAGCCAGTCGGCCAACGTCTTGGCAGTCGATTCACCCACGTGCCGGATGCCCAACGCAAACAGGAAGCGCGCCAGCGGCGGCGTCTTGCTGGCGTGGATGCCCTCCAGCAGGTTTTCGGCCCACTTGGTGGCGATCTTGCCGGCGGCGACCGTCTCTGGAGTCACTCCGTCACGCTCGTCCGCGCGACGCTTCATTTCCAAGAAATCGTCGAGCGTGAGCTTGTACAGGTCGGCAATGCCGTGCACGTAATCCAGCTCGACCAGGTTGTCGATATAGCGCTCACCCAGGCCTTCGATGTCCATCATGCGGCGGCCGGCAAAGTGGCGGATCGCCTCCTTGCGCTGCGCCGAGCAGAACAGCCCGCCCGAGCACCGCGCCACCGCCTCGCCCTCTTCGCGCACCACATGCGAACCGCACACCGGGCACATCTTCGGCAACAGATACGGACCGTGCGCGGGCACCTGTTCCGCGTGAAAAAGATCGCGGCCGGGCTGCTCCACCATCGGGCGACGCTCCAGCACCACGCTCACCACCTCGGGGATCACGTCACCGGCGCGGCGCACGATCACGGTATCGCCCACGCGCACATCCTTGCGGCGGACTTCGTCTTCGTTATGCAGCGTCGCGTTGGTGACCGTCACGCCGCCAACAAACACCGGCACCAGCCGCGCCACCGGCGTAATGGCACCCGTACGGCCCACCTGCACGTCGATGGCCTCGACGGTGGTCAGCGCTTCCTGCGCCGGGTACTTGTGTGCCACCGCCCAGCGCGGCTCGCGCGTGCGGAAACCCAGCTCGCGCTGCAATGCCAGCGAATTGACTTTGTAGACCACGCCGTCGATATCGAACGGCAGGCTGTCGCGCTTGGCGCCGATGGCGGCGTGAAACTCAACCAAGCCATCGCCGCCCTTCACCGCCGCACGTTCCTTGCTGACCGGAAAGCCGAAATCCTGCAGTGCATCGAGCAAGCCGGAATGGGTCTCGGGCATCCGCTTCCAGCCCACCACCTCGCCCAGGCCATAGGCGAAAAACGACAGCGGGCGCTCCGCGGCCATCTTCGGGTCGAGCTGGCGGACAGCACCGGCTGCCGTATTGCGCGGATTGACGAACGTCTTGTCGCCGCGCTCGCGCTGGCGGGCGTTGAGCTTTTCAAAATCGTCGCGGCGCATGTAGACCTCGCCGCGCACCTCCAGCACATCGGGCACCTCACCGTTGACCGGCGAAAGCCCCAGCGGAATCTGGCGGATGGTGCGGATGTTCTGCGTGACGTCTTCGCCCGTGGTGCCGTCGCCGCGCGTGGCGGCCTGCACAAGGTAGCCGCCCTCGTAGCGCAGGTTGATGGCGAGGCCATCGAACTTCAGCTCGGCTGCGTATTCGACGGCCGGGTCGGAATCATCGAGGCCCAATTCACGACGCACGCTTGCATCGAAGGCGCGTGCGCCATTGGGCGTGGTGTCGGTCTCAGTGCGGATCGACAGCATCGGCACCACGTGCCTGACCGGCGCGAACTCGGGCAGGATCGCCCCACCCACGCGATGCGTGGGCGAATCGGGCGTCTTCAGTTGGGGGTGTTCGGCTTCCAGCGCCTCCAGCTCGCGATAGAGCCGGTCGTATTCCGCATCGGGCACGCTGGGCTGGTCGAGCACGTAGTACTCGTGGGCGTAGCGGTTCAGCGTGGCACGCAACCACGCTGCCCGCGTCTCGGGTGTCGTACCGGACGCGGGTTCAGCAGTCTTGCTCATGGAAAATTGGGGAGTCGCGTCAGTGGCTGAACAGGCGCACCGCGGTGCTGGAACCGGCCGGAATGCCACGCGATTCGAGCTTGTCGTACAGCACCCGCAGATGCTTCTGGATGGCGACGAACGATTGTTCAGTCAGCGGGCGCAGGTTGTCGTCCACCACCTGCGCGCCCATGCGCTGCGACAGCGTGTAGGCGTATTCGCAGACGAGCTTGAACGGCTTGGTGGCTTCTTCGGCCAGCGGCACGTCGAGCAGCAGCGTGATCTGGCGGCCCGCCTTGACGGTCAGGTCGTCGCGCAGGAAGTTGGTGTCGCCAAACTGCAGCGTGAACAGCGCGCGCTGCACGCCATCCGCACCGGCGTGGAAGCGCGTGAAGCGCGTGCCGTCGCGCGACAGCACCAAGCCGTCCTGCGTGGCCACCGTCTGCACGTAAGCAGCCGACCACGGCGCGCCATCGGAGATCACACTCACACCCAGTTGCACGTCGCATTCGGCGGCAAAGGCATCCAGTTCGCGCGCATTGGCAATCGTCTCGTTCATGTCCGGCAGTTCGGGCACGGCATCGGCGGCTTCCGACAGCGGATCAATGGCGTTGATGAACTCCGAGAACTCCAGCGCATTGAGCGGGCCCGAGCGGTTGGCCAGTTGCACGGCTACCTGCACGTCCAGGTAGCGCTGACCCGCGCGGATCGCTTCCCATGCATTGGCGGCGGGGTTCAGGCCTTCCACGTGGATCTGCTTGGTGCCCGCGCGACGCAGCTTCGTCATCGCCGGCAGCAGCCGGTCACCGGACACTTCGCGCTCCGGGTGCAGGGGGACGATGCAGTCGATCAACGGATCGATCACGCCGATGGCCGGCTCCAGCGAGCCCGGTGCGGGCTCTGCAGCAGCTTCCGCCACGTCGGCGTCGGCCGCTTCGAGCACGGTCTCTTCGCCGGACGGCGCCAGTTCCGCGCCGATCACACCGGCTTCGGTTTCGGCGCTGCCCGTAGCAGGGGCATTCGGCTTGGGCGAGAAGCCGGGCTCAAAGCGCGGCTCAACGCGACGCACATCCTCGGGCTCGCCACCGAGTGCGGGCTCAGCGCGTTCGGTCCAGCCGCCTTCTGCGTGATCGCGGCGCGGCGCCTCGTCGATGTGCGGGTTGTACGCCTCGGGGCGACGCGCCTTGCGGATCTGCCACTGGTTGTAAACCACGATCACCAGCACGAAGACCACGCCGGCGCCCAACAGCGCCATCACCAGGTTGTTGTCCTGTCCGAGCTGCATTTAGGCTGCCTCCGCCATGGTCAGCGCGGCATCCATATCCACCGCCACGATTCGGGACACGCCCTGCTCCTGCATGGTCACACCGATGAGCTGTTGCGCCATTTCCATCGCAATCTTGTTGTGAGAAATAAAAACGAATTGGGTCTTGTCAGACATGCGCTTGACCATGTTGGCGTAGCGCTCGGTGTTGGCGTCGTCCAGCGGCGCGTCCACCTCGTCCAGCAAGCAGAATGGGGCCGGGTTCAACTGGAACATCGCGAACACCAGCGCAATCGCGGTCAGCGCTTTCTCGCCGCCCGACAGCAGGTGAATGGTCGAGTTCTTCTTGCCCGGCGGCTGCGCCATCACCTGCACGCCCGCGTCGAGAATCTCTTCGCCGGTCATGATCAGCTTGGCCTGGCCGCCACCGAACAACGTCGGGAACAGTTCACCAAAGTGGTAGTTGACCTGGTCGAACGTGCCTTGCAGCAGCGAGCGCGTTTCCTGGTCGATCTTGTGGATCGCGTCTTCCAGCGTGGTGATGGCGTCGTTCAAATCGGCCGACTGCGCATCGAGGAAGCCCTTGCGTTCGCGCGCCGCAGCCAACTCGTCCAACGCGGCCATGTTGACGGGGCCGAGCGCGTTGATGGCGTTGTTGATGCGCGTGACTTCGCCTTGCAGATACGAAGGTTTGAGATCGCCGGTCAGGCGTTCGGCCAGCGCGGCTTCGTCCACGTTGGCAGTGGCAAGCTGCTCGGAGAACTGCTCCTGGTTCAGGCGCGCGGCCTGTTCCTTCAACTGCAGTTCGGTGATGCGATCACGCAGCGGTTGCTGGGCGCGTTCGGCAGTCAGGCGCTGCTCATCGAAGGCACGCAACTGGGCCGTCAGCGCATCCAGTTCAATGCGCGCTGCGCCGAGCTTTTCTTCCTTCTCGGCACGGCGCTCCAGCGCTTCCTGCAGGCCGGTATGCGCAGTCTGCTCGTTGATCGTTTCAAGTTCGGCGCGGGCGTTTTCCAGCGTCAGCACGATCTGCTGCGCCTGGTCGCTCGCCACCTGGATGTTGCGCTTCAACTCGGCAATGCGGTTACCCAGGTTGCGCTCGGCAAAGTGCGCTTCCTGCGCACCGCGCTCCAGATCGCGCAGTGCGTTGCGGGCGTCGCCCAGGCGGGCTTCGAGTGCTTCGAACGCCTGCTGGTTGTCTTCAAAGCGCGCCTGCATATCGGCGAGTGCCGCATCGTGCTGCTCGAAGGAGGCTTCGGATTCGGCACGGATGGCACGCTGCTCTTCAATCTGCGCGCGGATCTCTTCCAGCTCGCTGTCGATCTGGCCGCTACGCGCCTTGTAGCGGTCCATTGCTTGCGACAGCTTGAGCACGTCCATCTGCAGCACGTGTACGCGGCGTGTGGCTTGCTCGGCGCGGGCGCGCACCATGGTGAGCGTCTGGCTGGCCTGGGTGTAGGCCGCTTCGGCGCGCACCGCGTCGCTCTTGGCTTCGTCCGACAGCAGCATCTGCGCACGCACCTGCTTCTGCAGGTTTTCGATTTCCTGCGCGCGGGCCAGCATACCGGCTTGCTCGGAATCGGGCGCGTACAACTGCACCGACGATCGCCCGATCAGGTGCCCCGCCTTGACGACAAACGTGCCGCCTTCGGGCAGCATCTGGCGTGCATTGAGTGCAGCCTGCATGTCGTCGGCGATGTAAACGTCGGCCAGCCAGTCTTGCAGCACTGCGCGAATGCCCGGCTCCGTCACTTGCAGCAGCGACATCAGCGGACGCAACCCTGCTGGTGCCTCGATGGGCTTCGCAGCTGGCGGCGGCGCATAGAAAGCCAGCTTGGCGGGCGGCGCATCCGCGGCAAACGCCTTGATCCAATCGAGGTTGGAAACCTCCAGCGCGCCGAGCTTCTCACGCAGCACGGATTCCAGCGCCGGCTCCCAGCCCTGCTCGATCTGCAGCTTCTTCCAGAAGCGCGGCAGTTCGCTCAGTTCATGCTTGGCTAGCCACGGCTGGACTTTGCCGTCGGTCTGCACGTTCTCCTGCAACTGCTTGAGCGCGGCAAGACGGGCTTCCAGGCTGGCGATGGCGGCCGCTTCCGATTGCACGCGGCCCTGTGCGGCGCGGCGGGCTTCGTCGAGCTGCGGCACTTGGGTTTCGGCGTCTTCCAGCGCGGCCTGCGCTTCGGCCAGCACCTCTTCCTGCTCGGCCAGCTCAGCGCGCAGCGTTTCGAGTTGCACTTCGTCCGGCTTGTCGAGACCGCTGGATTCCTGCGACAGACGTTCGCGGCGCTGATCCAGTTGCAGCAGCGCCTGATCGGCATTGCGCTGGTGTGCGGCTTCCAGCTTGAGCGCCTGTTCCGATTGCAGGATCGCGGCACGCTGGTCATTCAACGCCGTCTGCGCGTCGCGCCATTGCGCTTCCATGGCCGGCAGTTCGTCCGACTTGCGGGCGACTTCTTCTGCGGCCTGGGCAGCGCGTTCCTCGGCCATGGCGAGTTGTTCCTCCGCCGCTGCCAAGTCTTCCTGCGCCTGCTCGCCTTGCGTGTGCCATTGGTCTTGCTGCGCGGTCAGCGTGGCGATCTGCTGCTGGATGCGGTTGCGAGACTCCACCACGTAGCGGATCTCGGCTTCCAGGCGGCTGACTTCGGCGTTGGCCTCGTACAGGGCGCCCTGCGCGGCGTGCATGGCGTCAGACGACGCGTAGTGCGCCGCGCGCATCGTTTCCAACTCGGCTTCGATGTGGCGAAGCTGCGCGGTCTGCGCTTCGAGGTCGACCTGCGCTTGCGAAATGGCGCGCTGATGGCGTTCCTGCTCGCCTTGCGCCTCGCGCTTGCGCAGCAGCCACAGCAGGTGCTGTTTCTCTTCACCGTCGGCCTGCAGCGCCTGGAAGCGCTGTGCGACTTCAGCTTGGCCCTCGAGCTTTTCGAGGTTGGTGCCGAGTTCACGCAGGATGTCTTCCACGCGCGTGAGGTTTTCGCGCGTATCGGACAGGCGGTTTTCGGTTTCGCGGCGGCGTTCCTTGTACTTAGACACACCCGCGGCTTCTTCCAGAAAGATACGCATGTCATCGGGCTTGGCCTCGATGATGCGCGAGATCATCCCCTGCCCGATGATGGCGTAGGCGCGCGGCCCGAGGCCCGTGCCGAGGAAGATATCCTGGATGTCGCGTCGGCGCACCGCCTGGTTGTTGATGAAGTACGACGACGTACCGTCGCGGCTCAAGACGCGCTTGACCGCCACTTCGGCGTACTGGCTCCACTGGCCGGCGGCGCGGCCTTCGGCGTTGTCGAACACGAGTTCGACACTGGCCCGGCCGGCCGGCTTGCGCTGCGTGGAGCCGTTGAAGATGACGTCCTGCATCGATTCACCGCGGAGTTCTGCCGCGCGTGATTCGCCGAGCACCCAGCGCACGGCGTCGATGATGTTGGATTTACCGCAACCGTTCGGGCCGACGATGCCGACGAGCTGGCCCGGAACGTGGAAATTGGTCGGATCGACGAAAGACTTGAAGCCTGCGAGCTTGATCGAAGAGAGGCGCACGTTGAGTTCGTCTCGAAGGGTTCAGCAAAGGGGATAAAGCGGGCGCCCGAGGAACGCGCCTTGGTCGCCACATTCACGCCGGGCGGCGCGAACAGGCAAGGCACGCCCCAGGGGCGCGGATGGCGCCATCATACCATTCGCGCCCTGCGCTCCCGCCAATCAAATGGCTACCAAAATGGACGAAATTTGCCGCACTGGAGGGCGAATTACTGCAAATTTGTCAGCAGTTTCACCTTCATGACAAGTTGCGTCAGTCCGGACGGCGTGTGCGCGAACGCTCCGGACTGGCCAGCCAATCGAGCAGCGCTTTGTGCAGCGCATCAGGGTCCTGGATCTGTGGCGCATGGCCCGCATCGGGAAACTCCACCAGCGTGGCGCGCGGGATGGCCTTCACCGCCGCCCGACCCAGTTCGGGGTAATGGCCGAGTTGGGCTCGGACCTCCGGCGGCGCGACATCTTTGCCGATGGCCGTGGTGTCCTTCTGGCCGATCAGCAGCAGCGTGGCCGGGCGCAAGTTGCCAAACTCATAGACCACGGGCTGGGTGTAGATCATGTCGTACAGCAGCGCGGAATTCCACGCCACAAGGTCGCGCCCCGGCCCGCGATACATGCCGGCCAGCATCTGCACCCATGGCTCGTAGTCCGCACGCCATTGGCCGGCGTAGTACGTGGACTGCTCATAGGCGCGAATGCGCTCGGCGGTGGTCTGCTTTTCGCGCGCAAGCCACTGGTCGACCGTCATCGACGGCACGCCCTTGGCTTTCCAGTCTTCCAGGCCGATCGGGTTGATCATCACCAACCGCGAGACTTCGCCCGGAAACATCAGCGCATAACGCGTGGCGAGCATGCCGCCCGTCGAATGGCCGATCACGATGGCCTGCCGGATACCGAGCGAAGCCAGCAGCGCATGCGTGTTGTTGGCCAACTGCTGGAAGGTGTACTGATACGCATGCGGCTTGCTGGATTTGCAGAAACCGATCTGGTCTGGCGCGATCACGCGATAGCCGGCATCGGTCAACGCCTGGATCGTGCCCTCCCACGTGGCCGCGCAGAAATTCTTGCCATGCAGCAGCACCACCACCTGGCCGTTTGGCTGTTTCGGGGCGACATCCAGGTACGCCATTTCCAAGGCATTGCCCTGCGACTCGAACTTGAACAACTTGACCGGCGCGGGGTACGTGAAGCCCTCCAGCCGCGGGCCATACGCGGGGCCATCATCTGCCGGCGCGGCATGCGCCGAAACAGCGGCCATCGACACGATAATCGCCAGCGCAGCGGAAATCGCACCCGGCAACGAACGCAGCAACATCAGTACACCTCGCTTGGTTTGCACGGCCTTGTTTTGCACAGCATTACTTGCGCCGCGACAGCCCCGACAACGCCCCTGCCAGGATGATCAACGCACCGCCCACCATTTCCTGGGCAGACAATCGCTCCGATGTCAGCAGCGCCGACGACACAGCCGCCACCACAATCTCAAACAGCATCAGCAGCGCAGCGCGGTTGGCCGGCAAGCGTTGCAGGCCACGCTGCACCAGTGCATTGCCGCCGACGAGCACGCATGCCATGCCAAGCAGCAGCGCCCAGGTATTCGCCTGCGCGAGGGCCGCCGTGGGCACCGCCTGCACGCCATCCACCAACATCGCCGCCGGCAACCCGACCGCCGCGCAGCCGGTAAACACCACCACAGTGCGCATCTCCGGCCGCATGGTCGGATGGCGCTGCCCTGCCAAGCGCGACAGCACGTTGTTACACGCAAACGCGAGCCCCGCAATCAGCCCCGCCCATTCCGCCGCCGAGCCCGGCCACGGCGTGCCGGCCTCGCCAGACCACAGCATCATCACCGCGCCCGACAGTGCCAGCGCGAGCAACGCGCCACCGCGCCAACCCAACCGCTCATGCAGCCACAAGCGCGCCAGCAGCGCCGTCCACACTGGGGTCAGATAGAACAGGAGCAGCACACGCATCACCGTGCCATGCACCGTGCCCCAAACAAAGCCGGCGTTGGTCACGCCGGCTGCCAGCGCTAATGCCAGAATCACCCACGACCACTGGAAGGTGCGGAAATGGCGTCGCAGCAACACGGCGGCCAGCACGGCCGCCACGGCACCCGTCGTCGACGAGGCCAGCATGCTGCCCAAGCCCCTGCTCGCCAGCAGGCGATACGGATACCAGGAAATGCCCCACACCGATGCGCCCAGCAGGATGAAGAGCGCGGCTGTCCATTGCGGCTCGTGGTGGGTGGCGGCGTTCGCCGGGGTGCCCGATACAGGCGCCGAAGACGTCATCATTGTCATGAATTCAATAAAAAACGGCGGAAAACCGCCGCTTCCTGCAATGTTCCGGGGTTATGCGGGTTCTCTTAGGGCGGTCAACACACGTTGGCCGTATAATTTCGGGCTTCCCGCCAAGCGCCACGCTGGCTTACCCAACCCGCCCCGCACCGTGAATCCGCGCCTGTCCGCCCTGCAGCCGTATCCGTTCGAAAAACTGAAAGCGCTCGTCAAGGACGTGACGCCCAGCGCCGCCCATACGCCGATCAGCTTCGGCATCGGCGAGCCCAAGCACCCGACGCCTGCGCTCATCAAAGATGCGCTCGTGGCCGCGCTCGGCGGGCTGGCGAATTATCCCACGACGCTGGGCTCCGATGCACTGCGACAGTGCATCGCGGCATGGCTGGAGCGTCGTTACGGCTTGCCGAAGGTTGATCCGGCCACCGAGGTCATCCCCGTGAACGGTTCGCGCGAGGCGTTGTTCTCATTCGCCCAGACCGTGATCGACGGCAGCAAGCCCGGCGCCCGTGTGCTGTGCCCGAATCCGTTCTACCAAATCTACGAAGGCTCGGCCCTGCTGGCTGGCGCGACGCCGCTGTTCGCCAACAGCAACCCGGCACGCAACTACGCGCCCGATTTCGATTCGATCACGCCGGAAGAATGGCGCAACGTGCAGCTCGTCTTCGTGTGCAGCCCGGGCAACCCGACCGGCGCCGTGCTCACGCTGGAAGACTGGAAGCAGCTCTTCGCGCTGTCGGACGAATACGGTTTCATCATCGCGTCGGACGAGTGCTATTCCGAAATCTATTTCGACGAAGCCAATCCGCCGCTGGGCGCGCTGCAGGCTGCGCACCAACTGGGCCGCGGCTTTGAGCGGCTGGTGATGTTCTCCAGCCTGTCCAAGCGTTCCAACGTGCCGGGCATGCGCTCCGGCTTCGTGGCGGGCGACGCCAAGCTACTCAAGGCGTATCTGCTGTATCGCACGTATCACGGCAGCGCGATGAGCCCGTCGGTGCAATCCGCTAGCATCGCCGCGTGGAACGACGAAACGCACGTGCGCGACAACCGCGCGCAATACGTCAAGAAGTTCCAGCAAGTCACGCCGATGCTGGCCGAAGTGCTGGACGTGGCCCTGCCCGACGCGGCCTTCTACCTGTGGGCCAACGTTAAGCGCACGGGCCTGTCGGATACCGAATTCGCACGCCAACTCCTGGCCGCCAAGAACGTCGCCGTGCTGCCGGGCAGCTACCTTGCCCGCGAGGCACACGGCACGAACCCTGGCCAGGACTACGTGCGCATCGCGCTGGTGGCCGGCGTGGACGAATGCCTGGAAGGCGCGCGCCGCATTGCCGAGTTTTGCCAGCAACGCTGATCTCTCATCCCTTTTTCGAATCTCTCCTAGAGCCAACAAGCCATGACGCAACAACTGCAATCCCTGATCGATCAAGCGTGGGAAGACCGCGCCAACCTGTCGCCCAAGGCCGCTCCGGCCGATGTCCGCGAAGCTGTGGCCAACGTGATCGGGCAGCTCGACAAGGGCGCGCTGCGCGTGGCCGAGAAGAAGGACGGCGAGTGGATCGTCAACCAGTGGATCAAGAAGGCCGTGCTGCTGTCGTTCCGCCTGGAAGACAACGCCCCGATGGCTGCCGGTGGCTTCACGCAGTTCTACGACAAGGTGCCGAGCAAGTTCGCCAACTACACGGCGGAAGACTTCGCCGCTGGCGGCTTCCGTGTGGTGCCGCCGGCTGTGGCACGCCGTGGCTCGTTCATCGCCAAGAACGCCGTGCTGATGCCGTCGTACGTGAACATCGGTGCCTATGTGGACGAAGGCACGATGGTCGACACGTGGGCCACCGTCGGTTCGTGCGCGCAGATCGGCAAGAACGTTCACCTGTCGGGCGGCGTGGGCATTGGCGGCGTGCTGGAGCCGCTGCAGGCCAACCCGGTCATCATCGAAGACAACTGCTTCATCGGCGCACGCTCGGAAGTGGTGGAAGGCGTGATCGTGGAAGAAAACTCGGTGATCTCGATGGGCGTGTACCTGGGCCAGTCGACCAAGATCTACGACCGCGAAACCGGTGAAGTCAGCTACGGCCGCATCCCGGCGGGCTCGGTGGTGGTGGCGGGCAACCTGCCG
>JGI24740J21852_10000018_pt1 | contig 55932 bp, 59 predicted proteins | sample KBSCornC6_FD_21852 | JGI IMG/M metagenome (IMG submission 21852) | reverse complement strand
ATATCCACGCCAGCTCCCAGCCGCAAAGCATCCTCGCTGCTGCCAACCGGCCCGACAACGTCATAGCCGGAGGAGCGCAGCACATATTCCGCGTCAAAAGCAATCAGGAATTCATCTTCGACGACGAGTATTCGCATGGAAGGCATGAGCACTGCGGCTCTTCTTAGAGACTAAGACGGCGGGCACGCCTTATAAGCACCATTCGAGAGATGTCTGTCCTATCCCAAAGCGCTTTGCGCTGCGCAAATTCTGTCGATCAGTGCATCGAGTTCACCCTTTGGGGGACGAATTTTGGAGAGGCGATGCTTCAAATGCATGATCGGTTCGGCGAGGATTTCCTCCAAGTTCACGGCGCAGGTGAAGCCACCGACAACGCGCTTGACCTTCGAATTGTCGAAGATCGCGGTCCAGGCCTTGTCGCCAACCAGGGGGCCTATCCAATCCGGATTATACTTGATCAGCGTATCCGTCGGCACGTGGACGATTTTCGCCTCGACACCCAGCAATCTGGCGATCGCCTTCTGAATGTCGTCCCATATATGGGCGCGATCGGAGGTGATATGGAAGATTTCAGTCAGGGCTGTCTGTTTGCCGAAAAGCGCGACGAAAGGCACTGCGAAATCGACCGAGCGCGTCAGTGTCCACGGCGTGTGGCCATCACCCGCGACGATCGTGGGCTCGCCATCGAGCATGCGCCTCGCCATTATGTCGCTGTCACCCATCATGATCGGCAGGCCGGTGCGCACGGTGTGACTGGGACGGACGATCGTCCAAGCCAGCCCCTTTGACGCCATAAGCAGCTCCTCGCAGGCGATCTTGGCCTGGCTGTAGGGCCAGTAAGGATTGATGGCCGGTGTTTTTTCGGTGATGATATAGTGGCGTGCCGGCTTCTCGTAGACCGAAGCCGACGAGATGAAGATGTACTGGCCGCAATTGCCCGCAAACACCTCGATGTCTCGCGCAATCTGATCCGGCGTGAACGCGATGAACTGGCATATGACGTCATAGTTAGCCGTGGCGAGATCGGCATAGGCAGCCGATCCGAGTTCGCCGGTGATCGAAATCACACCCGCAGGCAACGGTTCGCTCCTCAGGCCGCGGTTGTAGACACTGACGCGATGTCCCTCGCCAACAGCACGCTCGACGCAGGGATATGAGATTTGGCCGGTACCGCCAATAAAAAGCACGTTCAGAGCCATATGAGAACCTCGGCGTCTAATTGGTAGGATCAATGACTACCATTCATAACGCGAAAATGCCTTATCGTCTCCCCTCAATCCCTCTTGCAACGACCATCACCGTCAGAAAACTGGCGCGGCTTCAGATCGGCCGCGTGCGGGGCCAGTCGGCTGGCGAAAACGAAACTACCAGCGCAAGCTGACTTTGCCGACCAGGCTGCCAACCACCCCGCTCAGCAGGATCCCGAGCGTGTACCATATCGCGATAAAGGGGATACCGTTTTCGACACAGGCCCAGGAATATACCCAGCCGCCGACGCCCCCTGCACAAGCACCCGCAACGAAGCCGGCAAGCGCCGGACGCGTTGGGGCTGCGCGCCTGAGAAACCACATGTTGGCACAGAAAGCGGGAATGCCAAAAGCCACGATCAGGAACGGGCAAAAGGACGCCGAATATCCGATGATCAAACCCGGGTAGGATGAAACCGGCGACAGCGTGAGTTGAGCGACGGCCAGAAGCACGACGATGCTGAATGCCACGACCAGAACCAGAACCAGAACCATACTCCTGATCGCCCCCCCTGGGCGCGCAACCCGGTCAAGGGCCACGATCGTCGCGCTCATCAAGACAGCAGTGTATAAAAACTTCACCCAAAACGCCGTCACCGTCACATGGTGCAGATGCGGGCGAAAGCTGAGCGATATCAGCAGCGCAGCAGCCGCGCCGATCACGCCGACAATGATCGTAAGCGCAAGCCGCATTCGCAGCGCATGACGGCGAACCGGGGTGAGATCGCTCACCAGAGCCTCGATGAATTCATCATTTTTCGTCATTGGCAAAACCCAGCTTGCGTCCAATCGCGCGCATCCCGCGATGAATGCTGACACGAACCATTGCTTCAGACTGCCCGCTCTCGATCGCGGCTTCAGCGGTGCTCTTTCCAGCAATCTTTACCTGCCGCACAAGCTCCCTCTGCTTGGCAGGCAATTGGTCGAGAAGACGGTCGATGTCGAGGTGAGCAAACAGCGCCTCCTCTCGAAATTCAGCCGCGATCTCGTCTCCCAATGCTATTTCGACGCCCCTTTTGCTGCCATTTGTCCTGAAGTGGTCGATCAGCTTGTATTTCGCGATTTGGAAAAACCACGCAGTGAACGGTCGTTCCCGATCATAGGTAATGCGCCGGCTATGCACTGCCAAAAGCACCTCCTGGACCAGATCCTCAGCGTCGCGGTCGGCATTGGACCCAAGCCTCCGCCGATAAAAGGCCAAAAGCAGATCCCGCAAAATAACAAGCAAGCGCCTGTATGCAGCTTCATCACCGTCAAGCGATAGAAGCATCAAGCCTTTCAGGACCTGTTCCGACACCGATTTCGTCATCCACCGACAGTCATTCGTTGACGAGCGCTATTTGTTACATCCTGAACCCGATTTTTTGTCGCCTTTCTTGTGATCACAACGGCGTGATCGCTGTAACGCATTTGCATGGGCTCCGAATGAGAGTGCGGAATTGAGGGACAATCTGATGTCGCCGACAGGATGCGATAGCCACCTTGCCCCGTTTCCAAAGCGATCGCCCTACCCGCTCCACATAGCCGGATGGGCATCATGTCGAAAAGATGTAAGATATGGAGAGCAGAATGTCGCTCACGAAGTTGAAGATCATGGGTATTGTGCTGGCGCTCGGAGCCGTGGCCACACTATCCGCACAGGCTGCCGACAAGGCACGCATTCGCGGCGTCGTGGAAAGCCTCAGCGGCGATACCCTGATGGTCAAATCGCGCGAAGGCAAGGACGTGACGATCAGGCTGAAACCCGGCTGGGCCGTCAATGGTATCGTCAACGCCTCCGTTACGGACATCAAGCCTGGCGATTTCGTCGGCATCGCGTCCGTTCCGACCGACACCGGCATCAACGGGGCGCTCGAGGTGCTGATCTTCCCGGCCGCTATGAAAGGCACCGGCGAGGGCGACTACGGCTGGGATCTGAAGCCGAAAAGCTCGATGACGAATGCAACTGTTGCCAGTGCCGTCACCTCGGTCAACGGTCCCACCCTGTCGCTCACTTACAAGGGTGGCGAGAAGAAGATCTCGATCCCGCCGGGCACGCCGGTCGTCACCCTCGGCAACGCGACGAAGGACGACATCAAACCTGGTGCAGGGGTCATTATCAACGGCACGACCAATGGAGACAACACGATTGAATCCGACCGTGTTCTGGTCGGCATAAACGGCGTCATTCCGCCAATGTGACGCATCGATGCCGACATCATGGGTTGCCCGGTTGCGAAGGCATCCGGGCAACCTCAATGGACAGCGACATCGTCGCAGCATGTAATTTCAGATGCCGCTTCCCGGCGACATGTCAGGAGAGTAATCCATGGCAAGCATCGAAGAGATCGGCACCGCGCCGCAATCTCCCCCGCCCAAGATCTTCATTCGCCGTCATTCGGCTCTTACGCGGATAACGCACTGGATCAATGTGCTTTGTCTGACCTTGCTGCTGATGAGTGGCATGCAGATCTTCAATGCCGATCCACAATTACATTGGGGAAACTACGGAGCGGTGGAAGATCCGTCTTGGTTCGAAATCGCCAGCAATCAGGATGGCGACAACATCACCGGAATATTGCGCATCGGCCGACTGTCGATGACCACCACCGGCATACTCGGCGCTTCCACGGCCGACGGCGAAATGATGCCGCGCGCGTTCCCGGCCTGGGCGACGATACCCAGCTACCAGGATCTTGCGGCCGGCCGGCGTTGGCATTTCTTCTTCGCTTGGCTGTTTGTCATCAACGGGCTCGTTTACATGACCTATGGCCTGATCGGCGCTCATTTCCGCCGCGATCTGGCGCCGACGATAGAAGATATCCGGCCCGGAAACATCTGGCATGAAATCAAGGATCATGCCCGGTTGCGCTTCCCGCAGGGCGAAAAGGCGCGGCGCTACAACGCGTTGCAGAAGCTGACCTATCTCATCGTTATCTTCATCCTACTACCGCTGATGATCGGTTCGGGATTGACCATGTCACCCGCGATAGATGCCGGCTACCCCTTCCTGCTCGATATTTTAGGTGGTCGCCAATCGGCCCGCTCCATTCATTTCATCACCGCCTGGAGTTTAGTGGCCTTCGTCGTCGTTCATGTCGCGATGGTCATTCTCTCCGGTCTTTGGAACAACATGCGTTCGATGGTGACCGGCCGCTACGCTATCATCAACGGGGAGACCGACCGATGAGCTCCATCTTTACCCGCCGCCGTTTTCTCATCGGCTCGGCCGCCAGTCTGGGCGCCGTCGGCCTGACCGGATGCGATGACATTTCTCAGAACCAGCATGTGCAGAAGGTGCTTGCGCTGGCGGAGCGCCTGACCATGGGCACACAACGGCTCATCGTCTCTCCGCAAACGCTTGCCCGAGAATATACCGACGCGGACATCTCGCCCAGCTTTCATCCGAATGGATCAATTCAGCCAAACAGCCCCGAATATGTCCGGATGGTCGAAACCCAATTTGCCGACTGGCGGCTCAAGATCGACGGCATGGTCAACAGGCCGATGGAATTTTCGTTGGCCGACCTAAAGAAACTGCCTTCTCGCACCCAGATCACTCGCCACGACTGCGTCGAAGGCTGGAGCGCCATCGGTAAATGGCAGGGTGTTCCTCTCGGGTTGATCCTACAGACTGCGGGTTTAAAGCCAGGCGCTCGCTACGCCGTCTTCTATTGTGCGGATGAACTGGAACAGACGCTCGATGGCAGCGGCCGCTACTACGAGAGTATTGACCTGATTGACGCCTTTCATCCGCAGTCAATCCTCGCCTACTCGCTCAACGGCAAGGATCTGGAAGTCGAACATGGCGCTCCCTTGCGGCTGCGCGTCGAGCGTCATCTTGGCTACAAACACGCCAAATACGTCATGCGCATTGAAATCCGTGACCGGTTCGATGATCTCTGGGGTGGTAACGGCGGGTTCTGGGAAGATCGCGGCTACGAATGGTATGCCGGCATTTGAGATGTTATGCCAGACGTCAATAATTGGGCGCGGTGACGATAGACGATATCGGTGGCATCGGCGTACTCAAGCACGCAATATATAGCTTCGCCTTGAAGAGATTTGGACCAACGCTGTTGATTATCGCACGAATTTGACCCATTTTTCCATTTCGGATGGATCCTCTAGCTAAAACTCAACATTCAGACGATAACAGCTCATGCACCGCCGCATCGACGATCTCCTTGAGCCTACGCCAACCGTAGAGATCACGCTCGCTCACTCGTTCTTGGATCACAGCCAGCATCCAGCCGGCCGCAACGGCGTCATCAGCGCTCTCCTGGACGTTGAAGCGCTTCAGACACGCCTCAATGCTGGGGCGAGCAGAGCCGTCGTCGCGATCTATTGTCGCTATGAGCGATCGCGCCTCCTGATAGGCCCGTGCCGTGCGCCGCTTACCTTGCACACCGCTCTCGACAATTTTTCTGACGGAAAAGAGTAAGGCTCTCAGCAAGTCGGCCGTTTCGTCAGGCACCACTGTCATACACTTCCTGAGGCCTCACTTGCTTGGCGATCTCCCTGCGCGAGGAAATACCGATCCGCTCCGATGCCGGTCATGAAAATCTATCCACCGGCGGTCTTCAGAAACCTTCCGGAGGCGAGTGGAAAACCTGACGCTCCACCGTCTTCAGCATGTTGTTCAATTCGCGCGCTTTGCAGGCCCCCATAATGATTCGATCGGGCCGGACGAGGATTATCGTCTCCTCCCCCTTTGGCGAAACCGGCGCGTTCATCTTTCGAGTAAAGCCGGCAGAATTTGTAACTGTTTGATTTGGCGCAGCGATCCAGATTTTCGTTGCGCGCAATTTCCGGAGAACTTCAATGGCATAATCGTCGAGATAACGCTCCATATCAACGCCTAGACCAACCAGTGCGAAGTTGTTCCCGAGGACGTCGTCGCTGCGGCGTTCATTTCCCTCCACATCGACCAGCCATTCCTGGGGTAACATCGAACCAGATTTTCGACGAGCTCCCCAAGAAGGCTTTAAAAAGAGCCCGCGACGATATCTGTTGGCAGGTCGAATGCCCTGCTCCTCCAGGAAACGCCGCAGTCCAGGTACCGTCCGTACGATTTTCATCATTCCGTGAGAGGTAAAAGCAGCGACGCGGTTTCGCGGCATGATCAGCTTGCCCATAAACCGTGCAAGATTGATCATCTTCTTCGCGTGCGGCCTGCGTTCGCAATCATAGCTGTCGAGGGTATGCTCGGCTGCGTCCCCTTTCAACACATAGGCCAACTTCCAGGACAGGTTCGCGACATCTCGCAACCCCGACACCAGGCCCTGTCCGACGAAGGGTGGAGTTATGTGCGCAGCATCGCCGACCAGAAAGACGCGGCCTTTGCGATAAGAAACTGCACTTCGCGCGTGAAATCGATAGACTGCTCGACGTTCAATCTCCATTGCGCCAAGGCCACCCCAAGGAGCGAGCAGCTCCTCAACTTTAGCATCAGCCTCCATCTGCTGTCTGCTCTCGCCTCTACCGAGCATGAATTCCCACCTTTGGCGCCCACCTGGTGCAGTCATGTGGGGGGTCGGCCGCCGATGATCGCAAATGAACTCCACATGATCTATTGGCGTGCGGGCATTGCCAGCATCAATTATAAGCCAGTCTTCTGCAAAACTCTGTCCTTTGAAATCCAATCCAACTTTTGTCCGAATGGTGGAACTCGCTCCATCGGCGGCCACTAGGTAACGCGCTCGCACCTCGACATCCAGTCCATCCGGCCCTTGAATCTTCGCGGTTACACCAACTTCGTCTTGCACCAGATCGACGAAACTAACCCCAAAACAGGTGGTGATCGAACCGCTTTCGGCCAGCCGATCTCTAAGCGCCCGTTCCAAGTCTGGCTGATAAAAGGTGATCTGCGCGGGATGAGTATCAATTTCAATCCCGGTGTTGATGCGCGCAAACTCGCCGAAAAGCGGCGAGACAAACCTCACATATGGTATTTTGACCTTGTCGAAAGCGGCATCATCAATGCCGGCCGACTGCAGAATTCTCAATGCATCAAAGTCGAAGGCGATTGCCCGCGGCATCTGACAAATGTCCGCGGCCTTATCGATAATAAGCGTTGATATCTCGCGTTTTCCAAGCATGAGCGCAAGCGTCGCCCCCACCGGGCCACAACCGACGATCAAAACCTCCGTGCGCAATGGGATATTGCAAGCCATTTTCTTCCTCTCAGCGAGCAACAATCTAGAAATGAACGATGTTGACATTAATTGAACATTGCTGTTCAATATTGTCAATCGCTGTTCAGGAGACATCGGTGAACGAAATATCGATTGCACAAACTAAGATCTGCGAGGCGGCCATGCGGCTCTTCGCGCAGAAGGGAACCTCGGAGGTAAGCGTTAGCGAACTCGCGCAAGCTGCCGGGGTGGCAAGAGGAACGATTTACAACAACTTCCCAATGCCTGAGCGCTTGTTCGAAGAAATCGCAACGCGTTTGGCCAACGAAATGCATGAGCGAATAGCGGCCCAGTCCAATGAGTTCCTGGATCCTGCTCTGGCCGTTGCAAATGGATTACGTCAGTTTGTGAGAAGAGCCCATGACGAGCCTGATTGGGGACGCTTCATCCTACGTTTCGCTCTTTCGAACGATTCCCTCAAGGGTGTTTGGGCGGGGCAACCCGCAATCGATCTCATGCGAGGCTTGAATGAGGGCCGATTTAGCTTTCAGCCCCATCAAGCGCCTTCGATTCTCGCCATGATAGCGGGCACTGGACTTACCGCGATGCTGCTTGTTCTCGAGGGTCACAAAAGCTGGCGAGAAGCGGCTACCAGCGCGGCCGAATTCGTCCTTCGCGCCCTCGGCGTGAGCGAAAGTGAAGCGCAAGCATTAGCCGGCTCTGGGTTGGCTGCAAAATGACGGCTCGCGACCATCATTTGATTGGAAATGGATTATGTTGAGATTAGTGAGAGATAGCACAATCCGCCCTCAGATATCGAGCCAAGAAGATCTCGAGGGATTTGAGCGCGTCCCTTTGACACAACGGCGGCTGCCGGAGAACACTTACGAAATGCTCAAACGTACCGTTGCGGTTGCGCCGGACGCACCCGCGCTGTCGTTCTTCTTGCGCGCCCGCGATTTTCGCCGACCGACGACTTGGACCTATATTGAACTTTTCGAGGAGATCACGCGCGCAGCAAATGCGCTACGTCGACTCGGTGTCGGCCGGGACGACGTCGTTGCGTTCGTCTTGCCAAACCTTCCAGAAACGCATCTTGCGATTTGGGGCGGCGAGGCGGCAGGCATCGCCTTTGCAATCAATCCGTTGTTGAGCGCCGAGCATATCCGCGACCTCCTGAACGAAGGAAACGCGAAATGGCTGATAACGCTTGAATCCACGCCCGGCACCGATATTTGGGAGAAGGTCAGCAAGGCTGCCGCCGAATGCAAGCAGCTTGAAGGAGTTCTAACTGTCGGTGTCGGGCGTTATATCGGAGGGCTTTCTGGCGGAGCCTTTCGCATCCTATCCCATGCAAGGAGGTTGCGCCGAAAGGCCCATCGCGGATTGCGCATTTTGAGCTTTCGCAACGAAATTGCAAAAGCGCGAGCTGATCGTCTTGAGTTCAGCCCGCCCCGTGCGGAAGATGTGTCATCATACTTTTGCACCGGCGGTACGACCGGAGCGCTGAAAATTGCCAAGCGCACCCACCGATCGGAAGTTTTCGATACCTGGTCGACGCAAAACTTTCTGGTCGATGCATTCGATGTGGGTAAGGCAATTTTTTGTGGTTTGCCGTTGTTTCATGTCAACGGGCAATTGGTAACGGGTCTCGCGCCCTGGAGTGGTGGAGCACATGTCGTCTTGGGCACGCCACAAGGTTACCGCGGTGAAGGCGTCATTCAAAACTTTTGGAAGATTGCGGAACACTATCGAATCTCAGCTTTCTCGGGTGTGCCGACGGTCTATTCCGCGCTGCTTCAGGTACCGGTCGATGATCATGATATTTCGTGTATCAATTATGGTTTTTGCGGCGCGGCACCGATGCCAGTCGAGCTATTTCGCAACTTTGAGACGACAACTGGCATCAAGATTCTCGAAGCCTATGGTCTTACCGAAGGCGCATGTGTTTCGAGTGTCAATCCGCCGGCAGGCGAGCGCCGAATTGGCTCAATAGGATTGCGCATCCCATACCAAGAAATGGCTGTGGTCCGCGTCGATGAAAATGGCGACGTGGCTGGATTTGCGCAGGCGGATGAGGTCGGCGTTCTGGCAATCCATGGTCCTAACGTGTTTGATGGATATGTGCATGCTTGGCAGTCAGAGGGACTTTGGCTGGATCTGCAGGGAAAGCGCTGGCTCAACACAGGCGACCTCGCTCGCCAAGACAAGGACGGCTATTTCTGGCTAGTCGGGCGCAAAAAAGAGCTGATTATTCGTGGCGGACACAATATCGATCCGAAAACGATCGAGTCCGCCATAGAGGATCACCCAGCGGTGCAACTCGCCGCCGCCGTCGGTAGACCAGATCGACACGCCGGGGAAATTCCTGTGCTTTATGTTCAGCTCACTCCGGATGCGCGTGCCTCGGAAGTCGAGCTTCTCTCTCACGCGATAGCCCGAATTCCCGAAAGGGCCGCCTATCCCAAATCTATCAAGATATTGGAGAGGCTTCCAACGACAGCGGTTGGCAAGATTTTCAAGCCGGGCCTGGTAAGGCTGGAAATAGAGGACGTAGTTCGGCAAGAGGCAAGAGAAGTAGGCGCCACAATCCATTCTCTCTCAGTTGCGCAAGAGCCGAAACGAGGGATGGTCGTCCGCATCGAGGTCGAAGGGGACGACACTATCTCGCTTCGGAAAAAGCTCGGCAACTACACATTCCATTCGGAATTCATCACGCACACAAAGTAAGGAGAGCAACAATGGCAACCAACCTTGTGCGCTATAAAATCGGCAAGCATCAACATTGGGGTGTGGTGCGCGATGACGCCATTGCACCGCTTGATGACGTCTATCCCACAACCGCTGCATTGATCGAACACGGTGAGAAAGATTGGCGAGCTGCTTGTAATCGCGCGGCCAACGTTTCCTTTCAGGATGTAGAAATCCTTTCACCCGTCACCGCTCCCGCGCGCTTGATATGTCAGGGAGCAAATTATCGGCAACATATGCTTGAATCCGGGTTGAACCCCGATGCTAAGACTTTCAACATGTTTTTCGAGAAATCGGACTGCTCCCTGAATGCACCGTTCGGTGACGTGCGACGTCCTGAACACGTCCGATTGCTCGACTATGAGATCGAACTGGCCTTAGTATTCAAGAAGCCAATCACGGAGTCGATCACAGTTTCCCATGAAACGCTTCATGAGTATGTCTTCGGGATTACGATCGCCAATGATATCTCGGCCCGTGACATTCAGATCCCGGAGAGCCAGTTCTTCAAAGGAAAGAGCTATCGGGGATTTTGCCCGGTTGGTCCTTACTTGACCATATTGGATGCTGCAGAATTCCGCTATCTCGATCAGCTTGACTTAACGTTGTCAGTCAATGGTGTAACGCGCCAGCAGGACAATACGTCCAATTTGGTCTTTAAACCCGCCGAGACCATTAGTGAACTATCCACATTTTCAGATATAGCGCCGGGTGATGTCTTACTCACGGGAACACCTGCGGGCTGCGCACTGCGCATTCCACCCCCTCTGATGAGAAAGTTCATGCAATTGGTACTGCCGGAAAAGAAGCTGTGGGCAATGTTTCGGAAGAGCCAAGCCAAGCGCGGACAATACCTCAAGCACTACGACATCGTCACCGCACACATTCGAAGTGCAGATGGCATCATCAATCTCGGCGAACAGCAGATACAGATCGTCACATAGGAGAAATGTCAATGTCAACGAGTGCGCTCTTTCAGCCATTGACGCTTCCAAATGGAGCCGTCTTGCGCAACCGTATCGCCAAGGCTGCGATGGAGGAAAACCTGGCGAACACGGATCATGCCCCGGACGAAAGGCTATGTAGACTTTATGGCCGATGGAGCGAGGGTGGCGCCGGTCTGCTCTTGACCGGAAATGTGATGGTGGATGGTCGTGCAATGACTGGCCCCGGCGGCGTTGTCGTGGAGAGCCTCAAGCATTTTACGGCATTACGCCGATGGGCCGAAGCGGGAAGGTCAAACGGGACGCACTTCTGGATGCAAATCAATCATCCGGGTCGCCAGATGCGGGCTAGTCTTCGCCAGCGGACGATTGCTCCCTCGCCGATCCCGATGCGGCTCGGCAAGTTCTCTAAAATGTTCGATGTTCCCCAGGAAATGACCGAGCACGACATCGAAGATGTCTTTGCGCGATATGTTGAAACGGCAATGATTGCGGAAGAAGCAGGGTTCACGGGGGTCCAGATCCATGCCGCGCATGGTTATCTTCTAAGCCAGTTCCTCTCGCCGCTTACCAATCAACGAACTGATCGCTGGGGCGGAACGCTCCATAATCGTGCGCGACTTCTTCTCGATATTCTTCGGGAAATTCGTTCCAGGGTCTCTCAAAACTTTTGTCTCGCCGTAAAGATCAACTCCGCTGACTTTCAGCGCGGCGGCTTCGAGATGACCGACGCTGTCCAGGTCGTGCGTTGGTTGAATGAAGTGAACGTCGATCTCGTTGAAATATCCGGGGGGAGCTATGAGGCTCCCGCCATGCAGGGCGGCAACACGGCAGAGGGGAAGCTGGAGCGCGAGGCCTACTTTTTAAAATTTGCGAAGGAGATTCGGTCGATCGCTGCGATGCCCGTTATGCTGACAGGCGGGATCAAGCGAAAGATCATCGCCGAACAAGTGATTGGCGAGGGTATTTCCGTCGTTGGCATGGCAACCGCCCTTGCGATGCAGCCAGATCTTCCCAATCTCTGGCGCGAAGGCAATGCGATCGACGTTGTCGCACCACGTGTAAACTGGAGGAGCAAGCCTCTGGCGTCGCTGGCGACCCGTTCGCTCGTGGACGCGCAGATACAACGGCTCAGCCGCGGAAAAAAGCCGACCAGATGTGCCCTCCCGGCACTTGCTCTTTTGCAAGCCCAGCGACGAACCGCACGCCGAACGAAGCAGTACATCGTATGGGCAGGTAATCAGAAACAAAAGGGAATCGCACAATGACCCTACCAAGGCCTGTGCACGCCGCGAAGCTCCAGCACCACGTATTCTATGTGACCGACTTGGAGCGTTCAAAGGAATTTTACATGCGGCTCTTCGGCTTGCAGTTTTCCGCCTTGAACCATCCGGATAGCAGCGCTGCTATGAGGTTGTCACAGCAGGAGATGCATTTTTTCTCATTTGGCTTTCACCATCACGACCTCTGCTTGGTAAAGCATCATAAACTAACCATGGACAATGGTTCGATGCTCCATTTCTCCCTGGTAATTCGCGGGCCCGAAACTTTCGATGCCATTCGATCCCGAGCGCAGGATATCGGCTGCCAATTGCGTGAAGGAAGGATGCTTGCCTCGGCGAAACAAGAAGCTCGTGCTTTTTGCCTCCAAGATCCCGATCGACATTGGATAGAAATCATTGAGGAGAAGCAGCCGTGACCGTAGCCCCCATTCCGCCCAACGTTTTGCCACCCTTTAAGCAGCGTTTCGGAGGCTTGCTCCGGCGGAAGTGGTTCCGCGAAATGGTGCTATTGTGGCCTACTCTCACGCGACAGCGGTTTTCAAACAAAACCGAGGATTATGGCGTTTTTCAACCTTCCCTCGTGTCGCACATCGGTCAACTCTCAATTTATGTTCGTGACATTGCGCGCAGCCGCGATTGGTATGAGCAGGTCGCAGGCATGATCCACAGCCGCACCTGCGACTGGGAGCCGCATCCCTACAAGGAACAATGGAAAATCCGGTGTTGCTACATGAGTGCCTCCGGCCATGACGAATGCCTGGTTTTAGTCGAGCAGCTTGATCCCGAGGGTAATCGCGTCGGATCTTCAGGGATGAGCTTCTTTCATTTCGCGCTCGAGCTCGAAGGCAACCGATTGGAGGATGTTTTGGCATTCGCGGAAAACCAGCGAGCAAATCGTAATCGTCTCAACTACGGTCCTGTCCGCCACAATAGCGAGCCTCCGCTCGGTGACGGAGAGACCGGCGGGAACGTTGCCTGCTATATGTATGACCCCGATTGGCATAGTGTGGAATTCTGCGGCGCCATGGATACGGTCGAGAATTATCGCGCTCGATATGGGGACACAAAAGGTTCTGCCCACAGCTAGAGCTCGCAACTCGTTCATTCAACATGAGGTGCCATTGGCCCCGATTTTTCTCCGATGACGCATCGTTCCCCTCTGCCAGCCACGGTCTTGGATTGGTTGTGGCGGCTTTCGAAAAGACAGCGATCGCTTACAGATATGAGACAATTCAAATCGCTGAATGCGCCACCGGGGCCGCCATCGAGGCCGCTGGAATCGCAACAGGCAAAGCGAGTAGCTCCGGTTCGCGTCTACTTACCTATTTTGTTCATGAAGGTAAAATCGCATTCAAAGGGAGCCCTACCGACGAACCCAAGCCCTTGCCGGTTGACCATGCGAACTAGCATAGTTCGAGCCGTCCGTTTCCTCTCTGATGGGAAAGCTGTTTACAAAAGAAGATATTATGGCCCGCCGCAAACTCTATCGACCGACCTTCAAACAGAGGCAAGTATGGGTCTTCTCATAGAAAGAGCCGATTTCGCCTTGGAAAGCTGCAGCGAATGACCAAGCCCGTCCGGATCAATGGCCCAAGTAAGTTAGTGGCCGCAACAGATGCCTACCATAAGGAATGCATGTTTGCCATGGAGCCTTCTCTGGTTAAGTTGATGGACTTGGCGATCGAGGCCGGATGGGATCACGATCAAGTTGCTCTTGCCTTCGTCTGCTTCGCGATGTCCCGTTTGGACGGTCCTGAGCTTTCGAACGCCGAAAAGTCTGTTATCGAATTTACGAGGACTGCGAGCATCCACAAGAACTAGCTTTGTGGGATTTTGTCCCCTGGTGATGTAGATCAGCGCTTGGCCTGGTCGGAGTTGCAACAGGCCCGCCCGGCGTTCTACGTCAAAGAGAGGCATGCTCCGGCGGCGAACCTCATTGTCCGCCGACCGGCTTTATGGCACCGCGTAATCGCGTCGAGTCTGCGAGCGGGTGACCGCCCGGCCGTGGTTCAGCTTTGTGTCATGCGGCGGCCGACAAGGCTGATATCGTCGGGATTGATGAGGTCACCGCTTGTCCAGCCGGACAAGTCGTATTCGCTCATGCAATCCTTGACCATCGCCTGCATGGCCGCGAGATCGCCGGTGGCGGTGGCAGCTCCCAGGGTCTCGATACGGAGATTTTCGTAGTTGCCGGCGTAATTGCGCTCGTAGAGTTCATGGCGACCGCCGAATTCCGTACCGATTGCGTCCCAAAGAAGCTTGAGGAGCTTGACGCGGTCGAGTGCTGCATAGCCGTTTGATCCACGGACGAAGCGGTCGAGATAGGGGCGAACGGCCTCGCTTTCGAAGTCTGCGGCGCTGGACGGCAGATAGATCAGACCGCTGGCGACATGGCGCTCTATCAGTTCCTTGATCCGCGGATAGGCCTGGGGCGCAAGCACGCGATAGGCAAGGCCGGCATTCAAGTTGGGCAGGTTGTAGCCGTCGGTGCCCTGCCAGGCAACAGGCGATTTGACCATGGCATCACTCAGCGCGCGGAACGTGTTGCGCCAGGCAATCACTTCACCGACACCCGCCTGCACGCCGCGAAAATCCTTCGAACCGGTCGCCTCCACTGCCATCGAGAACAGGCCGGCGATGAAGTCCAGTTTGACGGAGAGACGCGTCAGACCATGCAGGGTGAAGCGCGGAATAAAGCCGGATGCCGGGAAGAACTGGTTGATCTTGTCGACATCGCCATAGATGAAGATGTTTTCCCAAGGCACGAGCACCTTGTCGAAGACCAGAATAGAATCGTTCTCGTCGAGGCGGCTGGAAAGCGGATAGTCGAACGGGGAACCGGTCGCGGCGGCATTGAACTCATAGGACGAGCGCGCAATCAGCTTGATACCGGGCGAGTCCATCGCCGCCGTGAAGATTAGCGCGAAGGATTTGTCCTTGATCGGGATGCCGTAATGGGCGATGAAGTTGTAATGGGTGAGCGCCGACCCCGTAGCCACCACTTTGGCACCCGAGACGATCAGACCCGCATCCGTTTCCTTTTCGACATGCATGAAGACGTCGCGCACTTCCTCAATGGAGCGGTCACGGTCGATGGGCGGATTGACGATGGCGTGGTTCCAGTAGTCGAGACGTTCCTGCGTCCGGCCATACCATCTGCGGGCATTTTCGGCATATTCGCCGTAGAAAGCGGAGTTGGCGCCCAGGGTGCCGAGGAAGGATGCCTTGTAGTCCGGCGAACGGCCCATCCATCCGTAAGAAACCTTTTGCAGTTCGGCGATGGCATCGCGCGACTTCACAAGATCTTCCGTCGTCTTGGAGCCGAGGAAGAAGGGGTGGGTAAGCTTGCCCGAACCCGTATCGGTCAACACGCCGATTTCGTTCTTCTTCTCATGGAAACGGTCGTACCAGCGGGCGACCATGCGGGCCGAATTCCGGAAGGCCGGATGCTCGGTGACGTTTTTCACGCGTTCGCCGTAGATATAGATCTCGCGGCCGTCCTGGATGCTTTCCAGGAATTCCGCGCCTGTATAGGCGTCGGTCGTTGCCTGATGTTCAGGACTCCGCTTGGCAGCCATGTTGTGCATGTCGTTTCACTCCTCCGTTTGGCCGGCCAAGGTATCTGCAAGCCGGTACTCGACGTCAGGGAGCGCACTCCTGACGCTCCCCGTTCGTCAGAAGCATGCGCTGGAATAGGCCCGAACGATAGGTATCATGCGATACCGCATCGGGTATCGCCGTGGCGCAAATCCAGCGGTAGCATCCAGCAAGATCGATGCTTGAGTGCCCGTTTCTCAGGGCTCCGCTCGGTAGCGATCGCATCGGAGGAGACCATGGACCTGCATCTTGAATTCCCTGCCTCGATCCATCGGCAGGACACTCTGAAACTGTCGGGCTGCGTGCTGACGATTGGTGCGTTTGATGGTGTCCATCGCGGTCATCAAGAGCTGATCCGCACTGCAGTTCGCCACGCCCGAAGGCTTGGTCTCTCCTCCGTCGTTTATACGTTCGATCCGCCACCAAAGGCCCCGCTGACCGGCGCCCAGCCGCTGACCGAAATTGGCGACAAGCTTGCACGGATGTCGGCGCTCGCGCCCGATCATATCGTCGTCGCATCGTTCGACACCGCCTATCGGGCACGGACGGCGGAGGATTTCATCAGAGAGATCGGCGCGTTCAACCCGTACATGATCTGGGTTGGCGAGGATTTCCGCTTCGGTTCCTGCAAGCGCGGAAATAACGAGATGCTGGCGCGTTACTTCGACACGCACATTTTGCCGGCCGTACGTTGCGAGGCAGGCGAAATCGTCTCCAGCAGCCGGATCCGCGCGCTCAAGGCGGCCGGCCGGTCGAACGAGGCCGCCCGCCTTGAGGGATGGCCTGGCATTAGGTTCGATAGACGTTCGTCGGTGAATTTTCCCGTAACCAATGGGGGCTATCATGTCTGATGTCGAGCCTCGGGCCTTCCGCGACGCCTGCGGCGCTTTCGCCACGGGTGTCAATGTCATCACCACACATTGCGACGGGCATGAACACGGCATGACGGCCAACGCCTTTATGTCCGTTTCGCTCGATCCGCCGCTTGTAGCCATTTCCATTGCCGAGAAGGCGAAGATGCTGGGCAAGATACAGCGTGCCGGAAGGTTTGCGGTCAGCGTGCTTGCCTCCGGCATGGATCCGATCGCCTGGCATTTTGCGGGAAAACCGAACGACAACCTGCAGAATCTCTTCGAGACCATTGGCGGCCTGCCGGTTGTCCGAGGCGCCCTGGCTACCTTTGTCGCCGAGGTTCACGACGAGATTCTGGCCGGCGATCATACGATATTTCTGGGTCGTGTGACTACGCTCGTCCAGGCTGCGGAGCCACAACCGTTGCTGTTTTTCAAGGGCAAGTTCGGGGAGATCGAGGACACCCGGCGCGCGCCGGCCAGTATGCTGCAAATCGAAACAGAGCTGATGTGGTGAGATTTCCTCATCGGTCCGCAAATACAACGAGACGCATCCAAGGAGGAGAAAATGCGAAACGTCACCCAGCAGAACATATCCGATGTCGTGATCGCGGCATTGTCGGCGGATATTCCCGCTCGTAACCGGGAGATCCTGACGAGCCTAATCCGCCATATCCATTCATTCTGCATCGAAGCGAAGATCACACATGCGGAACTCATCGCTGCTTGTCAGTTCCTGGTTCGCGCCGGGCACATTTCTGATGACGCCCGCAACGAGTTCATCCTGCTGTCCGATATTCTTGGCGTGGAAGTTCTCGTTGACATGCTCGACCACAAGGTGACCGATGGCGAGAGCGAATCCACCGTCCTCGGCCCGTTCTATCGCGAAAATCCGCCCGTTCTGCCCAAGGGCGCTTCCATCGTCCAGAAGCATTTTGAGGGCAGCCAGACAGTGCAGGTCAATGGCACGATCCGCGATACGACAGGCCGGCCCATTTCCGACGCGATCATCGATGTCTGGGAAGATGCGCCAAACGGTCTTTACGAACAGCAGGATCCCGACCAGCCGGATTACAACCTGCGCGGCCGCTTCATGACCGACGCGAACGGCGAATACAGTTTTGTCGGCATTCGGCCCGCACCTTATCCAATCCCATATGATGGCGCTGCCGGCGAGTTGCTCAATTACATGGGTCATCATCCGTGGCGGCCCGGCCATATCCACTTCATGATCCAGAAGGATGGCTATCAGGGGCTCGTATCGCAGATCTACGATGCTGATACCCAATATCTCGACAACGACTCGGTCTTTGCCGTCAAGGAAAGCCTGATCGGTAAGATGAACCAGACTCCGGTGGGTTCAGACACCGACCTGGTCATGCAGTTCGATTTCAAGCTCAAGCCTCTCGCGGGCCAGACGGCAATCGCTGCGGAATGATAGAAAACCCCGTTCGATCTTTCCCCGATCGGGCGGGGGCTCGTTTTTGACAGGTAATGTAGACATGACGCTCGCTTTCACAGAGACCGTTGTCCCCCATGACCGCGCACCGGAGCTCCTGCGCGACACGCTGATCCGCTCTGTGACGGCGACGATCATCGAAGCACCGACCGTGCGTCAGCACAAGCTCTCGAACACCGAGATCGCCTATCAGGGGTTTGTTCTGGCGCGTGTGCAGCTCGAGAACGGAGTGGTGGGCGTGGGCGAGGCCTCGACGCTTGGCGGCCCGCGCTGGGCCGAGGAAAGCGTGGAATCGATATGGGCGGCCATCACCCATTACCTGGCTCCGGCCCTGATCGGCCAGCCGGCCATGCATTTCGAGGCCAACGCGGTGCGGATGGGAAAGGCCGCAACGCGCAACTTTTCCGCAAAGGCTGCAATCGAATCCGCGCTTTTCGATGGCGTCGGACACTCCCTGGGCCTGCCTGCGAGTGCCCTTCTCGGCGGCGCGGTGCGCGACCGTATCGGCGTGATCTGGGCGCTGGCCTCAGGAGATCCGGTTCAGGAACTTGAGGAGGCGCGCGAAAAGCTTCGCCTGCGTCAGCACAAGGAATTCAAAATCAAACTAGGCTTCAACACGCCGGAAACCGATATCAAGCGTTTGGAGCAGCTGCGCAGCGGCCTGGGCGATGACGTAAAGCTCATCGTCGACGTCAACCAGGCATGGAGTGAAGCGCAATGTATCCGTCTGTTTCCGGCTCTCGATGAGCTGAATGTCGCGCTGATCGAACAGCCTGTCCAGGCTAGTCAGCGGGAGGCCATGGCCCGTATCGCTGCGCGCACCCGCATCCCTCTTCTGATTGATGAAGCCGCCTTTACCAAGGAAGAACTGGCAAGCGTTGCGGCCATTGGCTGCGGCAGCGTCTATTCGCTCAAGCTGGTGAAGAGCGGAGGGCTTCTGGAGCTCAAGCGCGCCGCCGGCGTGGCTCAGTCATTCGGTATAGAACTTTATGGTGGCTGCCTGCTCGAGAGCAGTATCGGCGCGGCGGCGCATATGGCGGTGTTTTCCACCCTGCCAAAACTGGAATGGGGCAGCGAGCATTTCGGCCCCCGCATTCTGGTTGATGATCTGGTTGAGGAACCGCTGATCTTCGAGGAATTCGAGATCCGGCTGCCGCAAGGCCCGGGTTTGGGAATTGCGCTGGATGAAGACAGGGTGCGTGCTATGTCGCGCAGGAAGTGAGAGGTGTCATGAGTATCAACCGGCAGCAGGCGCGCCAGAGGCTGGAAGACATGGCGGTCGCTTTAGACCGCATGCCCTATATCGTGCGCATGGGACGGCTCTTCAACGAAACCGTGCTGATCGAGATCGACGGAAATGAATTCTATCTCGCCTTCGACAAGGGCAAGGTGGCCGAGATCAAGGAGGGGCCGAGCAAGAAGCTGCCATGGCGGTTTGCCTTGCGCGCTCAGGGGCAGGCGCTCTGGGAGTTCTGGCAACCCCTGCCGCGTCCCGGCTATCACGATATTTTCGGTCTTGTGAAATATGGGTACGGCCGCATCGATGGCGATATTCTGATCCTGATCAAGAACCTGCGCTATTTCAAAGAGTTCATGGCGCTCGGACGTCAGGAGGCGAATCCATGACAGCATATATTGAGGCAATCCTCGGCCGCTACGTGAATCTCGCTATCAACGGCGTTGCCCACCGCATCTATTTCGAAGAAGCGGGCCAGGGCAGGCCGGTACTCTGTCTGCATACAGCGGGTGCCGATACGCGCCAGTGGCGTTTCGTGCTCAATGATCCCGACTTCACGAATGAACACCGCTACATCAGCTTTGACATGCCCTGGCACGGCAAGTCATTGCCGCCCGAGGGGTTTGAAACAGAAGAATATCTCCTGACCACAGAAGCCTATATCGACGCCATTCTCTCCCTCTGCATCGCGCTGAAGCTCGACAGGCCGTTGCTCGCCGGCTGCTCGATGGGTGGACGGATCGCTTTGCAACTTGCGGCGCTTTATCCCGACCGCTTTTCCGGGTTCATAGCCATTGAGGCGTCCGATTTCCAACCCGCTTGGTACGACATTGATTGGTTCCACCGGCCGGACGCGCATGGCGGCGAAATGGGGGCCGCACTGGTGTCTGCCAACATAGCCCCGCAGGCACCAAAACCAGAGCGCTGGAACACACAGTGGATGTTCATGCAATCCGGTCCCGGGGTGTTCCGCGGTGACCTGAGCTTTTACACCCAGGACGACAGTCTAATTGCACGGCTTGGCGCAATCGATACGACGAAAACCCCCGTTCATATCATGTGCGGCGAATATGATATGACCTGCACGCCGGAGGACGCACGCCGCACGGCGGAAGCAATTCAGGGGGCGACCCTTGCGATCATGAAGGACCTCGGTCATTTTCCCATGAGCGAGAACCCGAAAGCTTTCAAGCCCTATTTCATGAGGGCCATGAAGCACATGGCAGCTTCGACTGCAGAACTGACGGAAGCCTAAAGAAGCGATGGACTTCAAGCGACTGAGTTATTTTCTTGCCGTGGCGGAGGAACTGCACTTCGGCCGCGCTTCGACGCGGTTGGGGATCGCGCAGCCGCCTCTAAGCCGGCAGATAGCACAGCTTGAGAAGGAGATCGGCGCGGTCTTGTTCGATCGCAGTCGCAGCCAGATTCGTCTCACCCAGGCAGGAGAGCTTCTGCTGGAGCGGGCGAAGGAAATCCTCGAACGCATCGACCAGACCGAGCGCGAGGTCATGAGGATCGGCCAGGGCGTTGCGGGTCGATTGCGTATCGCTTTTGTCGGCACGGCGACCTATGGATTGCTGCCCAACATTCTGCGGGCCTTCCGCACAGCCAATCCCGCGATCGAGTTGGCACTTTCGGCCATGAATAACGCTGAACTCAAACGAGCGCTCATCCAGCGCGAGATCGACATTGCGGTCGCCCGGCCCTCTATCGAGGATCCGGAAGTGAAATCGGAATCGCTTGGAAGGGAACCGCTGATCCTCGCGCTCCCCGATACGTTTGCGGAAGGCGAGCACGTCCTTGCCGATCTGAAGGGGGAGACGTTCATTCTCTACCCTCGCCGGCCTCGGCCGAGCTTCGCCGATTTCATCATTGATGTCTGTAAGAGGGACGGCTTCATTCCCGCCTCGCAGGTCATGGCGCAGGACTATCTCACGGCGATCAGCTTGGTTTCCGTTGGGGTCGGAATCTCGCTCGTTCCCCTCTCGGTGTCTCAGAACCAGCGCCCCGGAGTCGTCTATCGTGCCTATCGGGGTAGCAATCCCGGCACGGAATTGTCACTGAATTACCGCCGCGACAATCGCTCGCAGCATGTGTTCCGTTTCGTCTCCCTGGCCCGTCAAATGGCGCGCGAGCAAAGCCCGCCTCATCTTGGTTAACGCCGCCCTCGATCACGTCCCCCGGCACGCACATCGGCGCGCCGTCGATCCGAGCAACAAGCCCTGCCGACAACAAGGATTTCATGATCCTGGTCTTCTCCTCCTAAGAGCCACCTCCGGCCCGGTTATTATGCCGCTGCGCCGGTTGCGCCGACGGAAGACTCTCCATTTGTGTGGCCTAGCACTGCGCCGAGCACGCTTGACAACAGAGTGTTAACATCCTGCTTGCCGGAGACGGCCTGCTTCTGCCGCCACGCGATCACACCGTCCGGCCGCACAAGCAGGGCGCCGCCCTCCTCGATCGGTAGCGTCGCCTTAACGGCATTTGGTTTGGGAGCAGGACTCCGAGATGAATTTCAAGCCTCGATCGACGAGGCAATTTCACGCCAGGTCACCATGGCGCGTGCTCGAAGCTGGCGATGATCTATGGCGATCAAACGCTTCCGGTGAACAAGAAAAAGATTGGTGATCTGGCCGTGAGTTGAGACGAAACGCTGGCATTGTCGTGCGGACTTGAACCGCATCATACGTCGCTCTCGCCGCCGTAGCGGCAGATGAGAATTCTCAGCTCCGTTGTTCAATCCCTTGTGCGAACGATGCTCGACGCCTGGCATCAACTCGGCCTTTGCGGCCGAATAGGAACGCAGCTTGTCGGTCACCATCACGCGCGGGGCGATACCTTGGTCCCTGAGCAGCTTGCGCATCAGACGCAGGGCGGCTGCCTTGTTCCTTCGGCTTTGCAGCAGGGTATCGAGGACGTAACCGTTTGTATCGACGGCACGCCACAGCCAGTATTTCTTTCCCTTGATCGTCACCACCATCTCATCGAGCTGCCACATGTGGAAGGCCCCTCCAGCCATGGTTGTCGGCCTTGCTCTTTCCGTATTATACGCGTCAAGCAGTTCACCCAAGCGCCACGACCCGGGAGATAGTTCCGCGGCGGCCGATATTGCGAGGTAATCCCTACTTGGCGACAGGTCGTTGATGGCTGAGACAGCGATGCCGTCGACCGGTTTAGGTGTAAAATGATCAGCTAACTTGAGCGGGCTTCACGTGATGCTACGGAAGCGAGGCATTTGCGCTCTTGTTCGAATCTCAAATCGATCGATCGTGGTCGGGCCGGCGCGCATTGCGCTAGATGTCACCCGGAGGCAATGCCGTCCAGCTCGTACACCGACCAGCACGGTCCAGACGCGACGAGCGAGATGGTACGCTTCTTTCTTCGAAATTCCCGTCAAGGCTACGCAGAGAACTAAGGTCCCTGGCAGTTCAGAGCCACCTATGAAATGCGCGGCCGCCAGCCTCATCCAAGAACGCCGCTCATATCAGCGGCGACAGGGTTTCGACTATTCGTCACCGCTGAGGAAATGCCCGATAGCGGCAAGCGGGCGAATTCCGTCGCAGACGATTTTCGTGATGGCAAGCATCGGTACCGCCAGGATCGCTCCAGGCACACCCCACATCCAGAACCAGAAGATCAAGGCTATGATCACAAGCACCGGATTGAGTGTGAACCGCCGGGCGAGAAGAACAGGCGTGACGATTTCGCCCTCGGCGATATGTATCGCCAGATAAAGCGCCGCCGGCAAAAGAGCCAGCCATAGCGTACCAATTACCAGCAAACCGGCCAGCAGGAAAATGCAGATGCCCAGAAGCGGTCCCATGATCGGGACGAAGTTGAGCAGGAAGGCTGTGACACCCCATAGAACCGGATCACCCAGTCCGGTCAAATACATGGAAATACCGGTGGCTAAACCGACAGCTACATTCATGACCGTGATTGTCACCAGATAAGCGGAGATATTCTTCTCGACATCCTGGGATAGCTCGACGACCTGTCGCTTTTCCTTGAAATTGGGTAGGATCTCCACCATCCGTTTCAGGAACGTGCTTCCGGAAACAAGCAAGAAGAACAATATGACGATCATCTCGAAGAAGCTGGCTGCAAAGTGAGTTGTGCCTGCAAAAAGCGTAGCGGCAATCGTGGACCCGGAGCCGCCATTCGCTCCCGATCCCTGCTGCATAAAGCCGTCGACCTTGTGCAGGAATGTCTGCAATGTTTCGACGGGCTCATTGAGAAATTTGAGACGCTGCTGCAATCGGGGAATGCCGTCCGGTAACTTCGCGGCCCATTCTGTCGCAGGACCGGATATCGCCGCGCCAATTCCGACAATGGTTCCGAAGACGAACAAGATCAACGCCAGTGCTGCAAAGCTTCGTGGAAGACCGAGTTTCTCCAACAATCGCATGGCGGGCTGCAATAGGAGTTTGAGAACAAGTGCCAAGACGATCGGCAGCACAATCTCGGCTGCTACATAGGCAAGACATAAGACCGCGAGCACCACCAGTACCGCCAGCAACACGACGACCGGATCTGAAGGTAGATCGAGCGACCGGCCTTGCACATCTGAACCGGGTTTCGGCTCCGTCGTTTTGATGGCCGGGGCAGTCTTGTCTTGAACCGTCATCTGCACTTCCTCGACCGCGCTTAGCGGGGCGGCATGACCGGTAGAGTTCGAACCGCTCAAAATTGAAGCGGACAAACCCTGCTCAATAGACTCCTTCTGCGGACATGCCCGTTCCCGCGCCAAGGTACGGCTTCTCGAACCGGCTTGGATGCATTTCTCGCGGAAGCTTGCTCTAGTTCGCCCGAGCAGACATTCGGAGCCCATATCCGGCCACCTCTGCCAATGATAAAAACTGCTTCTTGGCCGGTCGCAGTGTCGATGAACGGCGGCGCCTGGTCCGCGACGTCAATGCCTCTGCCCCAAGCCGAACCGGCCGAGGCAACTTCCGGCGAAACTAATCTCGTTCTCGATTGAGATATGCATGCTTGATATCATCAAGACCGTCCGCCTGGTCTTGAGCATCCTTCAACAGCTCTTCTGCATATTCTTGAGCATCTCGTATATCGCGAATGTGAAGCCCTTTGCTGCGGCAATCAACGTCGATGTCCTTCAAAATTGCAGCGATCAGTTCGGCTTTTTCTTGGCCATCATGGAGGCGAAGCAATTTGGCTGTCGTGCTCAACGCAATCATTTCAAGAGCAAGAAGGCGTCCCTCGATTTCTCCAATGGTCGGCGCGAGGGCGGCACTCGTCCTATTCGAACTAGAGCTCTTTCTTTGTGGCATGGCTACAATCCTCTTGTAACGTTTCTAAAGACTTGTCCGCCAGCAGAGCCAGGTTCTAACACTGAGTTTTTCTCCCGCTTACATCGACAATTTCGAGCGCAAAAAACACATGTGTGCTCAAGGAATTATCCGCCAACTTAGCGATCGGTTTCAAAGCGCCAGGCTCCCACCAATCGGTGTGTCCCGCCAGCAATGACCAAGCTAGATCTCTTTCTTCTCGACTCTCTTCGGCGCTGAGATCGGTGAAACGCGCGTCGATAACCACGCTCTTCCATGAATGCTTGCTTTTCAGGCGATCAATCTGGAGGCAGACTCGAGGGTTTCTTCTCATGATTGTCAGCTTTTTACCTGGCAAAGTAAACACGTATAGTCTGTCGTCAGCACACGCGTATTGAACAGGGACGACATATGGGACATTCCCATCCGCGCACGCTAGCCTCGCAAGCCATTCTTTTTTGACGAGCGCGATACACTCGTCGTAGGACATCTCTTGGACATTCATTGATTCAACCTCAAACAGTTCCGCGGAACCCATTCACGGCACTTACCGACTGCACGCTCATGTTGCCGGAGTTCCGCCCGTGTTGAGCGATCCCCTCCTCGAGTGAATTGCACAGAGAAATACGTACAACGCGGTTCAGAACTTTCATCAATGAGCGTAATTCATCCCCCAAGAAAAATAACTACGGTTGCTACGAGTGACGTCGATCAGCACGGGCTGACGCTTCTTCGAACACCCCTTGAGCATACTCCAAGGCCGCGGCGACGTCGGCTTCGTCGAGGGTTGCCTGTTCACACTTCCTTTTCGTCGCACGGCGAAGCGCTGCTACCAACGTGACCCTACCTCTTTCATCATAACGTTTCAAAAGCCTCGCGAGTGCAGCGATCGCGACTACTCGCAGAACAAGGGTTTGGCCTCCAACCTTATCCATGGACGGAATTGGGTGACCCGGCGAACCGCCAAAACTGTCGCGCTTTCCTCTAAGCATAGTATCGATCCAGACTTCTGTGCGTTAATCGGAAATATATGGGCCGGGCGATGCACCATTGCATTGAGGTAGATCAAAAGCCCAGCGACTAACGTCAACGGCGTGATCGCGCCTTGCGCACCTCGCGGATTGGCGCCTGCATTTGGAGGCGGTGCGTTGACCTTTGAAGTTCTGTATCCGCACCCCGCGCGGTCGTTGACTTTACTTCGTTGGCCACCCGATAGAGCCGAGCGCATCGATGCGCCACACCGACATTTTCATCCCGGAACCGCTGATCTGCTTATTTTGTCCGGCGCAATTCCAGTCTGGCGACGCCTGCGGCGATATTCAGCCCCGTGCCGGCTTCAGCGCTCAACGGCTGAAGGCCGAAATTTTTCGAATTACCGCCGACGAGAGCATTGGCACCCAATCCCAGCCCGACCGAAACACCCGCCGAAGCTCCGACATAGCTGCCGGCAAGAGCACCCTCGCCTGTCCGGTTGGCCGCAACGCTGTAGACGATCCAACGCAGATAGGACTTGTTGGTGATACCGATGTCGATACCGAGCTTGCCGATCGAACCCGCATAGTGCTCCGGCCTGCCGGAACTCCGGGTAAACTCGCAATCGACCGCCTTCGCGGAGCCGATGAGCATTCCGACGCCCCCGGCAACGTCGCAAGACAAAGTACCCAACCGCTCTTTCTTGCCGAGAACCACCTCGTGCTGCTGAGGACGTTTCGTGGGATGTGGGGACATTTCGGCGTGTGCGCTACCCGCCATGACGAGAGTGCAGCCAGCGGCGACAAGAATGACGGTCTTCATGATATTTCCTCTTGGGGTAAGACCGGTCATTGATCTGACCGATCCAGAAAGATTGTAAACTCGACGACCCGGCCTAAATCGCTTCGGCGAATATTAGGTCACCGACCAGCGGCTCCCATTTGTATGTCCGCTGCCCAACCACCGGACTGCCGAGGACACGTTTGCAGGCGACGCTTCCTGCCAAGTCTGCCGCGGCGACGTCCACTTCGCGCGTCGGTACGATCGCCTTCAGAGCGGTGGCACGGCAGAACTATCTGAAATCCGCCAGCTTCAGAACGATCGGACTCTTCCGCCTTGAGGTATAGACGCGTTTTGCCACATCGAGAATCTTTGTTCGAAGTCGATCAAAAGCGATCAGATAATCGTTTTCCGATGTCGCGGACGGCGGCGATCCGTTTGCCAGCACGTCGATATCCAGCAGAAACCGAACCTCGAACATTCCATCATAGCCGAGGAAACGGACACAGTGGGCCGATTCATCATACCTTCTGGCGCTGTTGGGAAATGCGATTGCCATATCGAAAAGTCTCTTTTTTGTCGGGTTTGCTGGAATCAACCTGGAGCACCGCTCTGACCTTTCCCCAAGGCAGTAGCGGTTTCCCGCGCTCGTTCTGCTCGATAGCCTAGCATCCCGGCGACGACCGGTCCGTGTGGCTTTTTGCATAGTAGGCAAAGGTGGCGGTCGGCCCTTCGCATCGCGGATCATATTGTGCCGAGATGCAGTCCGCTAATGCCTCCGATCAGCCAAAGGACCAAGAGGACAATCAGCAGAAGACCCAGCACGCCGCCGAGCCCCCGACTTCCGTAGCGATTATAGCCGTAGTAACCACCGCCTCCGCCGAATACGAGAAGCAAAACCACGATCAATAGTATCATTCCCATATGCCCGGCCTTTTGTTGCTCGCCCAACGGCGTGAATTCCAATCAAGACCATTCTAACCGATTAGGGCGGGGAGCAGCAGGTTCGGAAACTACTCAACGACAGAAGTAAGCATGGATGCCTATTCTGAGGCGCGCAGGTGCCGGCGTTTCGCCGATCTTCAGGACGAGCACGGGCACAAAGCGCTAGGCAGGCCCGGCTGAACTTGTGGCCGTTGATGTGAACGCGATCGGCATCGACGTCTCCGCGGTGAAGTATCGTGGGTGTCACAGAAAAGGCCTTCCCGAAAGGCCCGGACGCTCCGTTTGCGATAGGTAGTTTCCGAACCTATCGCGCCGGCACCCTGCCACTATCCTTCGTTGCAGCTGGATCGCAACCTGCAAGCCTGGCATCAAATGCAGCTCGCGATAAGAGGCAAGTGGCGGGATAGCCGATGACCTCCGAAGTCAAAGATTCTGAAAACCCGGACCCTGTGGTCGGCACGTCGAAGCCGCGCCTGCTGGACGTGCTCGGTCCCGGGCTGATAACAGGCGCGGCCGACGACGATCCAAGCGGCATCGCGACCTATTCCCAAGCCGGTGCCCAATTCGGATTCGCCATCACCTGGACGATCCTTTTCAGCTATCCGCTTATGGCGGCAATCCAGGAAATCAGCGCGAGGATCGGCCGCACGACCGGGCACGGCATAGCCACCAATCTTCGCAAGCACTATCCGGCATGGCTGCTACCGAGCATCGTCGTATTACTGTTCATCGCCAACATCATCAATATCGGCGCAGATCTCGGCGCCATGGGAGATGCGGTCGGCCTCCTGATTGGGGGAAAGCCGGCTATCTACATCGTGTTCTTCGCGGCGCTGAGCGCATGCCTGCAGATATTCCTGCAATACAGCCGCTACGTTTCAGTTCTAAAATGGCTGACCTTTTCGCTCTTCGCCTATTTCGGGACGGTCATGTTCGTGACGATTCCTTTTGGCAATCTGGCCCACGGGTTGTTCATTCCGATGTTTTCGCGCGAGACGGCGTTCTGGACGACCGTCGTCGCCATTCTCGGCACCACGATCAGTCCTTACCTGTTCTTCTGGCAAGCGTCACAGGAAGTCGAAGACGAGAATGCGATGCCCAGGCGAAAGGCGCTCATCGACGCGCCTGAACAAAGCAAACGGGCATTTGCCCGCATTCGGATCGACACCTATGTCGGAATGGGGTTTTCCAGCCTCGTCGCTCTGGCAATCATGGTCACGACGGCCGCCACGCTGCATGCTGCCGGCAAGGTCGATATCCAGACCTCAAGCCAGGCGGCGGAGGCTCTCAAACCCGTGGCCGGGCGTTTCGCCTTCACCATCTTCGCGCTCGGTATCATCGGCACGGGACTTCTTGCGATCCCGGTTCTCGCGGGCTCCGCGGCCTATGCCTTGGGAGAAGCTCGGAGATGGCCGATCGGGCTTGCGCGTAAGCCGATGGAGGCAAAGGCCTTTTATGCCACCATCGCGCTTGCCACCATCGTTGGAACTGCCGTGGAGTTTTCTCCCATCGACCCGATCAAAGCCCTCTACTGGAGCGCGGTGGTCAATGGCGTCGTCTCGTGCCCGGTGATGGTGACGATGATGCTGATGACCAGACGGGCGGACATCATGGGTACGAATACCATTGGCGGTCCACTGCAATGGTTCGGCTGGCTGGCGACGGTGGTCATGACCACTGCGGTCGCGGGCATGATCTGGACGTCTTTTTTGTGAGTTTTCCCCTCAGCGCCCGCGGCCGGAGCCGGGAACAGCACCATTAGCCCGTCGCGTCTCCGCCGATGCGATACCAATTATAGCTGGATAATCCCCTCTATATGCGGCTTGCTCGTCCCGACCCGAGGTAGCTGCAAGTGCCAATCGCGCCAATGCGGGGAGAGATTTCGTCCCGGTTTTTCTCATGATCGACGCGCGATGATTTTCGACAGTGCGCTGGCTGATGTTGAGGTCGGCAGCGATGTTCTTGCTGGGATGGCCCGCGAGCACCATGCCCATGATCTGATGCTGTCTCGGCGTGAGACTCGCGATGTGCTCGGTCGCGACCCTTCGCCAGGCCGATAGCTTGGCCGCGTCATGGGCCTGGTCCAGCGCACGCGACACCCCGGCAAGGAGATCTTCACGGCCGATCGGCTTTTCGATGAAATCCGATGCGCCAGCCTTCATCGCCTGAACCGCCATTGGCACGTCGCTGTTGCCGGTGATCATGATGGCAGGCAGCCGCCAATCTTCGTAATGAAGCCGCTGCAGCAATTCAATGCCTGATATTCCGGGTAAATATGCGTCAATTAGAAGACACCCTTCCTGACCGGGACGATAAGCTTTGAGGAAATCCTCGCCGCTTGCAAAATCCTCGACACTCCTTCCGTCGGCTTCTAGCAGTTCGCGAATTCCTTCGCGCACGCAGCTGTCGTCATCGATGACGAAGATAACCGAGGTATCGATATCGCGAACAGGTAAGGTCCGGCCGCCCAACGGAGGATGCGACCCATATTGCGAGACCGGGAGCACCCGCTGGATCGTGTCGGTGACGTCCGTGGCCTTGACCGGCTTGTTGAGTTGCACGCAGTCCCGGCTTGCAATGCGCCGCAATGTTTCCGTCGAAATATCGCCCGTGAGAACGACAACCGGTATCCGACGATGGAGGCGTTCCCTGATCTTAGCGGCCACCGTCAGCCCATCCATCCCGTTCGGCAGATTGTAATCGACTAGAATCAGGTCTGGCGCCACGCCGCCGTGATCCAGCAGCGCGAGCGCCGCCGCGCCATCAGCTGCCGAAACCGGGAAATGACCGTCCTCCTTCAGTACGATCTCGAGCAGTTCTCGCAACTCCGCCTCATCTTCGATGACCAGGATCGCTCCGGCATGACGGGAAGCGCCGTCCGACGAGACTGATGACATGTGGGACGCATGCCCATCCCGTGGGCCGTCGATGTTCGGCGGCAGCATGACATCGATGGAAAAGACGGAGCCCTTGCCCGGCTGCGAGCGGACGTGGACTGGGTGACCAAGCAAGATCGCCAGGCGCTGCACGATGGACAGTCCGAGACCGAGACCACGACTGCGTTCACGCGCGGCGTTGTCTAGTTGGTGATATTCGTCGAAGATCGCCTGAAGATCCTGCTCGGCAATGCCGACACCGGTATCACAGACCTCAATGCTGAGCATGCCGCGGCGGCGCCGGCAGCCGAGCAGCACCTTGCCGCGCCTGGTGTATTTCAAGGCGTTCGACAGCAGATTGCGGATCATCTGCTCAAGCAGACGCGGATCGCTATAGACCGACAGACGGCACGGAACCACACGCAGGGCGAGATTCTGGGCCTTGGCGTGATAATTGAACTCATCGCGCAGCCGCTCCAACAAGCCGGCAATCGGGAAGTTGACGAACTCGGGGTGGACGGTGCCAGCTTCCAGTTGGTTGATATCGAGCAAGACGTTGAGTATGCTCGACATCGCGGCGGCCGTTTCGTCGAGACGACCCACAAGCGCCAAAGCTTCCTCCTTCTTGTCCTCGCGGATCTTGCGGGCCAGCACGCCTCGCATCAGGCTGAGGGCTTGCAGCGGTTGGCGAAGGTCGTGGCTCGCGGCGGCAAGAAAGCGGGACTTGGCGAGATTGGCCTGTTGCGCGTCCCGCTTGGCGGCCTCCAGCGCATCGGCGGCGAGTTTGCGTTCCGTGGTATCGACAAAGGTGATAACCACACCTTCAACGCCATCATCCTGGGCACGGTAGGGCAAGATCCGGCGAATATACCATCGTCCGTCCCTTGCCTGAACCTCATGCTCGATCGGCGCGAGCCCTTGCAACACGGTGCGAGCATCGGCGAGAAGAATGCCATCGTCGGCAAGCGAGTTGAGGTCGGCAAGCGGCCGGCCGATATCGGTCGCAATGATGCTGAACAGCGCCTTGGTTGCTGGCGTGAAGAAACGAATATTGAGATCGAGGTCGAGGAAGATGGTCGCGACGTCAGTGCTGTAGAGGATGTTTTGCAAATCGCTGCCTGTCGTCCGCTGCCGCTCCAGCGTTTCCTGAAGCTGGCCGTTAAGGGCCGTGAGCTCCTCATTCATCGACTGCAGTTCCTCCTTGGAGGTCAGCAGTTCCTCATTGGTCGACTGGTATTCCTCATTGACCGAGCGCGCCTCCTCATTGATGGCCTTCTGTTCCTCATTGGAGGTCTCGAGGCTTTGGATCGCGGCGTGAAGCTCAGCCTCTGTCGCCTCCAATTGCTGCTCAAGCTCGGAGACGTGTTCATGGTCGGACAATGTCGTTTTCCGATCGGCAGCGTGGCTGGACGCTGGCGCGTCTATGAAACAGACCAGCAGAAGATCTTCGCCGTCGATCACGGTCGCCTCTACACCGATCTCGAATGAATGACGCTTGCCTTCATAGTCCATATGCCCGCCCGGGACGACGATGCGTGCCTTCTCCACCATGGCCTGCTGGATCGCGGCCCTGAGTTTGACGCGCATGTTCGGGCGCACCATCGCCAGCAGATCGAAGCTCGCATGACCTCGCGGCACGCGCAGATAGCGTTCCGTCGGTCCCAACGAATAAAGCCACTCCAGCCTGCGGTTGATCAGCACCGCCGCAGGCGCATATGTCTCGATGATGAGCCGCCGACACCCCTCTGCAAGCGCGGCTTGCCGTGAAGGGGTCTGACTGTCTGGTACACGTGGCAACAGCCGCGTTCCTTCGCCGCCACCCGCCAAGAAACCCACTTCACCGGGATACGCGCGCCCGATGTGTCGAAAGATCCGCTCCGCCTTCGAGATGATCCCGAAACGGCCTTTGGAACCGCTGATCGCCTCGGCGCTCCCGAGAAGAAGAATACCGCCCTCGCGCAAAGCAAAATGAAAAAACGAGATCACCTTCTCCTGCGCCTCCGGGCGCAGATAAATCAGCAGATTGCGGCACGAGATGAAGTCTAGGCGGGAAAATGGCGGATCGGCCAAGACATCCTGGACGGCGAAGACGATCGTCGCCCGCAGCTCGGGCAGAATTCGATAGCCGTGATCGTCCTTTGAGAAGAATCGGGCAAGCCTGGCAGGGGACACCTCCGTTGCTATCGTTTCCGGATAGAGCCCCTCCCTGGCCGTCGCGACGGCTTCGGAGTCGATGTCCGAGGCGAATATCTGCAGTTTGATCTCCTTCTTGGCCGCCGTAATTTGCTCACGAAAAAGCATGGCCAGCGAATAAGTCTCCTCACCGGTGCTGCATCCGGCAATCCAGATGCGTAGCGGCTGGTCGACGGAGTGATTGCGAACCACATCAGGGATGATCTTTTCGCTCAGGACGTCGAACACCGCGGGATCGCGGAAGAAGCTAGTCACATTGATAAGCAGGTCGGCTGCGAGGCGATCGAACTCCTTCTTATCGCTTCTCAGGACATCGATATAGCGCGCTATGTCATCGGTCTCGATCGAGGCCATGGCCATGCGGCGCTCTATCCGGCGTCGCAGAGTGCCTTGCTTGTAAGGCCTAAAATCATAGGCAGTCTTCTTCCGAAGGAGTTCGACGATCTCAGATAGCCAATTCGGGGCAAGGCTGCCTTGGCCTGGCACCGCTGCGCGCGTAAGCGCCATTCGGCGATGAAATTTGACAAGTGCATCGGGAATGCCTGCCAATGGGAGAACGAGATCGACCGCGCCGGTTTGAATCGCGTTTCTTGGCATGCCGTCGAAAGCAGCATCGCTTGGATCCTGCGCGATGACGAGGCCGTCCTTTTCCTTGACGGCTTTCAGGCCGAGGCTGCCATCGGCGCCCGTTCCCGAGAGGATCACGCAGACGGCACGTTCCCCATACTCCTGCGCGAGCGAGCGCAGCAGGAAATCGAAGGGCAGACGCGCACCGTGCCGCGCCGCAGGCTCCGAAAGGCGCAGGATGCCGTTGCTGACGGCGAGGTAAGCCCCGGGCGGAATAATGTAGAGATGATTACACCTGAGTTGCATGCCATCGACGGCCTGCTCCACGGTCATCGATGTGTGATAGGCCAGCAACTCGGCCATCATGCTCTCATGTGTAGGGTCGAGATGCTGCACCAGAATGAAGGCCATGCCGACACCTGACGCCAATCCGCTAAGGAGCTTGGTGCAGGCCTCCAGGCCGCCGGCTGACGCACCAATACCGACGACAGGAAAGTTCTCCAATCGCGCTCGCGATGGCGCGGTCGCAAGCGTAATCGCAGCCTGTGCCTGTGAATGAGCGCGAGCCGGCTTGTTCCGAGTTGTTTGCCGTCCTGGCATTCGCCCTCGCTTTCGCCCGAGACACTCGATCCAGCCAGGGATCGGGTGATGGAAATTCACAGCTTTTGAGGGAAGTGAAACGACGTTGCCCGAAGACGCATCGACCATGTGACTATGACATAAATCGCGATGAATCGCCAGCCCATCATGTTGCGGCAGATGCCTGAGTGGTTTCCGACGCTCCTCGTACTGGCGAATCCTAGTTAGGCTATACGGTGCCCACTCTCTCCGCCCCCGCAGGCGGCTTCTGCGCCAAGGTGGAACGTGCCGAGCGTGTTCCGACAGGATCCTTCATCATGCGGAACAGACGGCCAAAGGCAAGGTTCAGAAAATGCCGGAAGCGGCTTAAAGAACAAGCTGAAGAAATAGACCCGCGTAAACAGCACGGCCGCCGCCCATTGACCCGGCGGGAGGCAACCATTCAATTACGGGAGTGTCCGATGAATCGATCATCCACACTTTGGGACGGCGCGACCCTCTTTGCGGCATCGCTGACCACCGGCTACCTGCAAGCTCGCTCAACTTCCGTGCAAATTGCCCCGAACCTATGCCTAATGACGATCCAGTTTGATGGCCGCCATTATCAGGTCCCGTTCAAAAATATGCGCGCGGAGAGCGCGATTAAGATCGATCAATTGACCTTCAGCCAATCGGCTCGATTCCCCACGCGACAGAATACCTCTTATGTCTGCCTCCTGCGAGGCAACAAGTTTCTGGTCTTCAGCGATTTTCCGGGAAGAAAGCTCAAGATTGTTTGATGTATGATCCATGAATCAATATAGCACACATTGGCAGCTAATGTCCTGCTCTTTCGTCTATATCAGGGACTATATCCGAATTCATCGTCATTAATTGATTATATACCGATGGCATCCGCTGACCGCAGCTTCGTGTCGAAACAACATCTATATAGCTAACAGCGGTATCTGAAATGGATATATGATATGGTCGGTATCATAAGCGCGGGCGACAGAGATCTCCCACATTATCTCTTTGTGCTGAGTGCGTTGTGTTGTCGCCCGCATCTTCTCTGCTCACTTAGGCGTGATGGTTAAGCTTGTGAGGGGAAGGGGTGCCTTTTCGCGCTTTCCATGTCGGGTCGGATAGCGCGGTAGCTAATAAATACTCCAGGACCGATGACGAAACTCCATAATTTCCCTCATCGCTCGAAGCGTGGTGTTGTGCATGCCTTCGCTTCGCAGGTTAAAAATATGTAGCGTGCCGGATCCGCCCACAGGATTTTCGCCAGATGTTCAGCACGATATCGACGCTTAAGCACACAAACCTCGCTTCTTCATTCCCCATTTTCGAAAGGGGAACAAGCCCCTGAGACCGATGCCTTGCGACGCCGCCTAGCTGCGAGGGGCCAGCCCCTTGGCACGGGCGATCGTTGATACACACGATCGATAAAATCCCTCAGCTGATGTCGGCAGAAATGCAATGGGCGAGCTGTCGCCGACATCACATAGCGTGAATCCAGATCAATCGCGCCCTTGAGCATCAAGGTGATCCAAAGCCAGAAGGAGGGACGCGACGCGATTGATCGAGGAGAGGCAATCTGCCAAGCTCGCATAGTTATCCACTACCCAGTTGAGCGCAGCCTGTACGGTGATGAAAGCCGCCGTCACCTGGGCAACTTCTCCGAGGGACATTGCGCCCACCAGGTATTTAGGTGCGCACAGAACCCAGGCAATGACAGGTGCGAGTAATACATTTCCCTGTGAAATGAGCGTTATGCGCATCAGCTGTAAGCATAGATCTCGCCAGCGTGTGACCACGTCCTCGAGCGCGCGGCTCAGCGAGTGACGCTGCCCAAATTCTCCTTCTAATCTGGTTTCGGGCCTATCACGTTCGCGCAGGTGTGACCCTATTGATCGAAATTGTGCCTCGGCCGCGTTTTTGCCCGCAATAACTCGGACCAGACGACGACCAATCACTATCATCGCAAGCGTCAGCAGTGCCGAGTATGCGGCAACAGCAAGTACCAGGTACTTTGGAACTGTTAGCGTATGAGCGAGGACGCCGACCACCAGATCGCCACCGACATTCCAAAGGATACCGATAAATACCGCCGCACTGAGCACAGCCTTGAGCAATCCGACGCACATGCCGATAGGCATATCAGTCGCGACCCGAGCGTCCTCGGCAATCCGATATTCGGGATTTTTATCTTCGTCAGCGGCGAACGGGAGGTTGCGAAAGAGATGATTGGCGAGCCAACGGTCAATCAGGTGCTGCGTCAACCAAGCACGCCACCTTCGCTGCGTTGTCATCTGCGACCAAACCCCGAGGGTCGCTACGAGGACGCTTGCGCCGGCAAGCGGCAGGAACAGCAGCGCCTGGGCTCCAAGGTCAGCACTGTCTCGGCGGCCAAAGGCGTCAAAGAAATCTCGACCCCAATAGCTCAGACGATATTGGATCATAAGTTGGAGCAACACGCTTCCTAAAAGAACCACAGTAGGAGTCCATGCCTTCAGAGCCCTGGGATTTTGCCAGAATCCCGATGCTGTGCGCCAGAATCGGCTTACTAAGAAGCGTTGACCGTGAGATAGAGATTTTGCGACCGGTTCTCTCGGGTAGCTGCGTCCCTTTCCGACAGCGTGGGATAAACTGCCACTTTCGAAATTTGTATGGTCGAGCATCGTTAATACCAGCGACCATGACCGTACCAGCCACCGATTAGCAGAACTACCAGAACGATGATGACAAGTGTGGTGGTATCCATTTTACGTCTCCTGAGGTAAAATTATTATCCGCTTCGCACCTGCCTACTCGGTACTTTTCTAATGGGATGCATCTATACAGCTCAAACACCTGAAATTGGTCGATTCAGCTCGTTGGTACGATGTACCGATGTGATATCGATAAGGGTCTACCGATCAGTTTTAACCTCGACGAGCACGACCCGCCGATAGACATCAGCTCTAAAAACTAAGGATCTGTACTCGAACTCCGAGCACTCGTCGAGCTTATCGCCCCGGCGGTTTGTCGCTGCTTCTTACTTTCTGAGCGTCCAGTTGTCCGTGTTCAAACGATTTGGCTGCAGGGCTTCCTTCCGCATATGGATTACCTTCCGTCGGATTTGACTGTTTTCCAGCCTTTGCACCGCGCTCATAAGCGCCGGTATCGAGTTTAGCATCCCGTTTCGCATCCGTTTCATCTAAGGTCCGTGTTTTGGAACGCTTTGTCATTGACCTATCCTTTTCTATTGCCGATCTGTATTCAAAGAGAGCACCATGTTTGGCTTATGCCACATGCCACCGCATCATTCACGCCAAGAATAACCCATCTGCCACCGACAATGTTGCAGCTACATCGATGCCCATGATTGAAATCGTCATAAATCGGATCATCGCGTAGTTAGTGCTCAGGCCTCAACGTGTAGAAATTCTGAGCCACTTCATTGGGTTAATCATCGGCATCTGTCCTTCAGTGACGCGTCTATCGGCATTCGACGCGCGGCCCGATGTTTGGCTGAAACGAATTGTCCGAGGCTCGATAGGATCGATAGCGGTTGGCGCAATACTGAGCGTGAGAACCAGGGTTGTAGTGTGACTGGGACGCGATCGCTCCGCCAATGATCGCCGCAGCTGCGATGCCGCCAATAATGGCGCCCGCGTTTCCATTACCATCGCGGTGGTAATTGTGATACCTGCCATAGTCACGATTGGAGTGCGAATAACCATTGTTATCGTGATAGTGACCATGTCCACGCCATATTTGGTCAGTGGGATGTCCAAAATCTCGCACCTGAATTACATCGGATTGCTGGATCTTCGGTAGCTCGGCAACCGGAAATGCATATACTGGAACAATGCTGCAAAGCACAATGGCAGTGGATAGAGTATAGATGTGAATTCTGCTCATTTTCATGTTCTCCTGTTATTGTATACATAAGCATAAAGCCTGATATATTGCATGAGTGTAGCTAATATAACTATTAAGTAAGACCTGTAATTTGGGGTACTTTCTGACAATTCGAATATAGAGGCCTGAAGAAAGGTGTGTAGTCCAGAGCAATTCGACCCTTATCTTATTTGCGATATTTGCGAGCGAAAGGGGGGCCGCCGACGCCTCTTCAGCCATTGGTTTCCAGGCCACGACCGAAATTCCGCACCAGCTCTAAGTGGTAGACGAGCAGGAACGACCGATAACTCGAACCAGAACCCGCCCGTGGGTCGATCCGCGCTCTTTGAGACCGGCGCGGTTCGTGTGGAGATCTTATTGAGACCAGCACGTCCCGTAGCGGCAATGCGCTTAGTAACCCAGCACCACCGTCAGGCGAAAGGATCAATGAAAGCACGGCGGGAGCATGCCTATGTTTGTGCCTTCCGTAGAAGAAGGGCCGCCGGGAAAGCGTCATGTTGGACGGTCTCAAATTCGCGAGCCGAGAAGCTGTCCTACGGTCAAATTAGTTGCCGGTATGGTATTCAAACTCAGGAAGCGCATTCAACGAATCCTTTGTTGCGCCGGCCAACACCATCTTCTTGTCCTGCACCTGGAGCGAGTTGAACGGTATCACCACATATCTCGTGCCCATGCCCAGAAATCCACCAACCGAGAGTACCGCGAAGGGCACCTTATCCGCCGGTGTGACGATAAGGTCGTCGATGGTTCCGACGGTAACATTGGCTTCATTGACGACGATGCTGCCCACCACTTTGGATGCTCGGTAGCCCGTTGCAAGCGACGCAAGATCGATTTTCGTGAGGGCTATCGTCTGAGGAGAGCCTTGCGAGAGGGCGTGATCACCAAGCGATATCGTCAAGAAGGTAGCGAACGCTAGGGTTGCAATAAATCTTTTCATCCGATCGCTCCTGAAAAGGGAGCGCCATGCATCCTCTAGGATACATCGACGCTCCTCACCCGGCTCTACCCCTTGAGGACATTCGCTCTTCGCTTTTGACTGGAGCGTATCGCATCCGCGAACTTGCCTTCAGCTATATTTTTCGTATCGGCAAGGCGTTGCCAGCACATCTGTGCGCGAGCCTCTACAAGCGCGTGGGCAATGTCGCTGGTGCGGTGTAAGCGACGAAGAAGTAGCCAACATCGACTGTAAACAAAAATTGCGGGGCCGATAGGGTCGGAAACTACTCAGACGATAAGCTTGGTCACTTCGACCTCGCCGCCGGCCGCCGCGCCAGGGGCACGTGCGGCATCCACCATGCGCTGGGTGAGAATACCTTCCTCGCGCGGTTTAGCGCGCTGGAATTCCAGAGAATGACACGCGCGACCGCCGCGTTTGAGATCGAGTATTGCAGTGTCGAAGGTGTGCGGTCGGACGTTTTCGGCCAACTGGCCAAAACTTTTGCAAGCGTGACCGATAGACAGCCTGTACTTCTGGGGTGCGGATATCGCGGGCGGCATCGTGGAGGACGACGTCTTCGAGATGGATCGGCTCGCCGTCGATCCGCGGCGACGCGCAGGCGTCGGCGAAGTGCGTGCGCTCGAGCCATCGTTCACCGACCGGCGAACGGCGAGCCACCTCGTCGAGTCAGGGTCGGAACAAGATGGGGTGGTTGCCGTCCTCCCCTCACGGCATTGCAATATGCCAAGATGATGTGGTTGTAGCCCACAGGACGGAGAAGACGGCAAAATGAAAGACACGATGATCGGGGTGGATCTGGCAAAGAATGTTTTCGTACTGCACGCAGCAACGATGGCGGGCGAAGTACGGTATCGAAAGAAACTGTCACGAGGACAGTTTCTTCGCTTCCTATCGGAACAGCCGCCAGCGATTGTGATTATGGAAGCCTGCGGTAGCGCCCATTACTGGGCCCGTGAGTTGGTCAAAGTGGGGCACGAGGTCAGGCTGATCGCTCCGCAATATATCCGCCCTTTCGTGAAGCGCCAGAAGAACGACGCCGCCGATGCTGAGGCAATCGTCATCGCGGCCCGTCAGCCCGAGATGCGTTTCGTCCCACCCAAAACTGCGGATCAGCAAGCTCGGGCGGTTCTGTTCCGGGCGCGCGAGCGGATTGTCCGCCAGCGAACGGAATTGGTGAACGCTTTGCGTGCTGTTCTCTATGAATATGGCCAAGCCATTCCACAGGGCATTGCTCACATCCAGCGCATTGAAGCGATCGTTGAGAGGGCTGAGATCGACCTGCCTGAACTCGTGCGGGAGGAGTGCCGTGATCTTCTGGCTCAGATAGACGAGAAGACAGCTCGGATTAAGGAGAAGGCCAAGAAGCTCGTGGACCTGTCTCGGCAGAGCGGAATCGCGCATCGACTTCAAACGATGCCTGGCGTGGGTCCGCTGGTGGCACTGGCGGTAGAAGCCTTCGCGCCAGCGATGGAGAATTTCCGCTGCGGCCGAGATTTCGCAGCCTGGCTTGGTCTCGTTCCCCGACAATTTTCATCGGGCGGAAAGGAACGACTCGGCCGGGTATCGAAGGCCGGACAGGCCGACATTCGCAGACTTCTGATCATCGGTGCGATGACCTGCGTAAGTTGGGCGGGTCGCAAACCGCCAGTGCATGGATCGTGGCTTTCACGGATGCTCGCGAAGAAGCCGAAGATGCTGGTGGCTATCGCACTGGCGAACAAAATGGCGCGGAATATATGGGCTATGCTGACGAAGCAGGAAGATTATAGAGACCCGGCTCTGGCAATTATGGCGTGACACGGAACCGCTACGGATAACCAGGACCGGCTAGGAGGTGTGAGAAGTCGATGACCCGAATGGGCGCATGATCGAAACGATCTGGATCGGGAAAACCAGTACTGCTCTTGGAGCCACGAGCTCGGGAACAAGATTTGGGCCGGATCCGCAGATCACCATACCGGCCAGCGGCCTCTGAAAGTGCCGCAAAGAAAGGCCTGACAGAAGACCGCACTCGATCACACCTCAAAAAAGGTCAGAAACTACTTGCGCAACGGACGGCAACCACAGAAGAGCTGTGCGAAATCGTACGCGGCTTTTATCAACCAAAGACAGCCACGGCAGATTTGATGGTGATGCCTCCGCTATGACCACGGCGCATTTGGCGGCCGGTAGCAGCACGGAAAACTTGCATTAATTACAGTGCAGGAGGTACTCGTGACCAAAAGATCTTCTTGCTTCCCTTGCCGGCGCGGTTCAGTGCCACGCCGCTGCGTTCTTCGCCCTGATGGGAAATGAACCGTCGACCCACGCATCAAACGGCAGGATGGCGGTGTTCAAGTTTTTGTTTCAACGTTTACTGCTACCTGCCAGCTACAGCAGAAGCTTAGAGAATCTCTTCTCCCGAAGTTGCTCTATCGCCTTCTCCGACGACTTCCATGGCTCACCTTTGAGCAGCGGCAGGACATCGTTCCAGATTACACCAAATGCATGAACAGCATGGTCGTCCGTGAACTCCACACCAGGAGGAAGCAAAGGCGCGATATCCTCCGTCAGGCTCTTCGTTAGCTTTTCAAGATCCGTTGCTCCGCGTTAGGCCTCAAGATGACGTAAAATCCATGTCTCGGATTGGCTAGCTGTTTCTTGGCGATTTGCCGCGTCAAAGCTGCGGCGAAGGCTTCGGGTTTAAGCGGCAACTCAGCCAAAGCCTCTTCACGGGTGAACGTCGAACACCCGCTTATGAGCTTGTTTTCGATATAATCATCCGCCGATCATACGCGAAAACAAACAAAATAATGGGGGGTTTGCATATGATTGACGGCAAGCATTACGAGACCTAACATTCCAGCTGGCATCGAGATGCATGGCTGAGACACATAGGCGCGAGCAATCTGCCAAGAAATCCCTTGAAGCGCACATTTCCTTCTATAGCCGCCAGGGATATCCGCTGGCCTTCATGCTGATCGACGAAGGACACATGGAAGCGCTTTTCGTTGATCCCGCCCGGCGCGGAATCGGTATTGGTGCTGCCCTCGTGCAGCACGGCCTCACGCTTCATCCAAAAATGACAACCGATGTCAACGAGTAGAATGATCAAGCTATTCGCTTCTATGAACGAATGGGATTCAAACAGACAGGCCGCTCGCCAATCGACGGACAGGGCAGGCCATATCCACTCATCCACCTGGAATATGTGAACTGATTGGCCGCCCCCGGCATCAAACTCGGCAGCTTCATTGCGCTGAAATTAATGAGTTCACGGCCTAGATCGTTATCGATCAGATACAACGCCTACTCTGAACGCGCCAATGAAATTAGCCCCTCGGAGAAACGGTGCCGGAAATCATCCAAGCTGCTGCTATCTTGGATGGAAATGTCGGTCAGTTTCTGAACCTCAGAAATCAGGTTCGCGCTGCGAAGTTTCAGTTCGGCAACCAGCATTTCTTGCCGCGCCTGCAAGGCTTTGAGATCTTCCACGTCTGTCGATGTGGCGAGCCATTCCAGAACTGTGCCATTGTCATCGTGAACTGGCGTCGCCTGCGTACGAAACCAGCGATACGAGCCTGTTTCAGCGTTACGAATACGATATTCGATTTCGAAGCCGCCCATTTCGATCGCGTCTTCCCAGGTCTTCTTTGCCACCTCACGGTCGTTAGGGTGAACGACTTCGAGCCACCCCAGCCCATGGCTTTCAAATTCTTTCTGTCCGGTGTAGTTCATCCACTGCGGACCAGACCAAGTGAAATGGCCCCCCTCGGTGGCTCGCCAGACAAGTTGCGGTATCCCTTCTAGAAAGGCGCGTTGGCGTAATTGCGCAGTTGCCAACGCTTCTTCCGCGTTCTTTATTGATGTGATGTCGTGGCAGATCCCGCCCAGATGGACAATCTTGCCATTGCCGTCTTTGATGGGGAAGTCGGTTGTCCGGAGCCATCGAATGCTGCCGTCGGTAGGTCGCTCGATACGGTAGTCGAACGTCACCAATTCTCCGCTCCGAACTCGGCGGAGGTTTTCCGCAGCACCGTCCCGATCCTCTTTCACGATCAACTCGAGCCAGCCCAGCATATTGTCACCGCGCAGCGCCGCTTCACGGTCCAGGCCAAAGATCTTTTCGAACGCCGGCGTTAGATACGACCATTGCAAGGTCTCCGCATCTCGGATCCAGAGGATGTCCTGTGACGCCTCTCCGAATTGACGGAAGCGATTCTCACTCTCTCTTAGCGCTGCTTGCGCACGGGCTCGTTCCGAGACATCCACGAATGTAACGACGGTCCCATCAATCCTGTCTTCCACGGTTCTGTAAGGCCGAAGGCGCATGGAAAATTCCTTGCCCCGCCGGCTGGTGACCTCTCGCTCGATCGGCACCAGATCCTTCAAAACCTTTCGCGCATCAGCGTCGATATCGTCATAGTCGAGAAAGTGTGTGAAGTCCGTGATTGCGCGACCAATATCGTGCCGGGTGATATTGAAGAGCTCGGCGACCGGTGCGGTAAACATCTTGATCCTGAGATCGGAGTCGAGAAAGAGGGTGCCGATCTCCGTCGCAGACGACAGGTTCTGTAGGTCGCTGTGCGCGGCAGATATGCTATCGAGCTTGTTTTTTAGTTCGGCGTTGACTGTGTGCAATTCCTCATTGATGGACTGCAGCTCTTCCTTCGAAGTCTCAAGCTCTTCGGCTGTGGAACGGTATTCCTCATTCATCGACTGAAGTTCTTCGTTGGCCGCACGGAGCTCCTGGACGAGTGCCTCGTGCCCGTTTCGGCTCATCATCAAGGCTTCTTGTGAAGCTTTCAGCTCGGCGTAAATGCGACGCACCTCATCGGGTCGGGTGTCAGAAGGCTGGGCAGCCTCCTCATTTTCGTGCACGATACCGCCATCCAGGAAGAACACGAGCGCTTGAGTGGCCTTGTCCGTCTCGTTCGTAACCGGAGTAACTTGTAATGCGACGCGCCGTTTGCCGTGGTCAAAGGCGACAACCGTCGGAAATGTCAACGACGGCTCCCCCGATTCTAGTGCGCGTGCAAGCGCGATGCCAAGGCACAGGCGCAACTCCGGTCTTACAACCGCCGTCAGTGACCGTGAGACTGGGCCTGCAGAATGGAGAAGGAAGCGACCGGCAGTTGGGGAAAGATGCAGGATATTCTCGCTGTCATCGAGGAGCGCGCTAGCCGGCGCGTGTTGCTCCAATGACGCGACGTGGAGAGCCGCAGGCAGAGCTCCCCGATCACTGACGAGCGGAATGGGACGGGTAAAATCTGCAAGCTGTTCTGAAACAGCAAACTGCGGAAGGATAGGAAGCAATTGGGTGCCATTTGCGCGGGCGCTGTAAATCCGCGCCTGTCGGTCTATTGGCGCAAAGAGATTGGCAGCGGCATCGACTGTTTCCGCCGAACCCAGGAACAAAAAACGCCCGGTTCGCAGGCTATAGCTGAACAGCGAGCAAATCTGGGCTTGCAGCCCGCGTTCAAGATAGATCAGCAGGTTGCGACATGTGATCAAATCGAGCCGCATAAACGGCGGCTCTTTGAGAATGCTGTGTTTGGCAAAAAGGACTGTTTCGCGAAGCTCCTTACGCACACGAAAGTGGGTCCCCTCGTCGACAAAAAACTGCGCAAGTCGCTCTTGCGAAACATCGGCCTCGATTGATCGAGGATAACGACCTTCCCTGGCCACCGCCAAGGCAGCTTCGTCAAGGTCTGTCGCAAAAATCTGCAGCGGTATATTTACGCTTTGCCGAGCCATTTCCTCGTGGAGCAAGATGGCGACGCTGTAGGCTTCTTCGCCTGTTGCGCAACCGACGACCCACACTCGTACGCTATCCTCGTTTGCTGCATCGTATCCACTAACCAGGGGGCATATCACCTGGCGCGCCAGTGCCGCAAAAGCATGTTCATCCCGAAAAAACATCGTTACCGATATTAGAAGGTCGGAGAAAAGGGCCATTGCTTCGTCAGGGGTGGCTATTAGGTAATCGGCGTACTCGGTGAGCGTCTTACTTCGGCTCACCTGCATTCGACGAACGACACGCCGCATGACTGTGGCTCGCTTGTAGGCGGAAAAGTCATGGCCGACACGAGAGCGCAACAATGCGACAATGCGCCGAAGATCGCTTGCTGATCCCTTTACATCGAGAGACCGCACCGCGTCCTTGCTGCCAGCCACTTCGGCGAGATGCTCAATAAGGCGTGCAATCGGTGCAACGAAATCAGCCGCTCCTGTCGCTATGGCATTCCGCGGCATGGATGGGAAGGCCGCCTCTGCGGGATCCTGCACCATGATGACGCCGCCAGCTTCCTTGACGGCTGTGACACCAAGCGAGCCGTCGGTTCCAGCTCCTGTCAGCACAATCGCGACGCCGTCGCCGCGGGCTAGCGCCACAGAACGAAAAAACATATCGATAGGAGCCCGTTTGCCCCGAGGCTCCGTAAACGGTCGCGCTGCGATGCTGTCGCCCTCGATAACGAGTTCGCGGTCTGGCGGGATGACATAGACGCAGTTTGCCATAAGCGTCGGAGTGTCTTCTATCTGGTAGACCGGCATGCGTGTGCAAACGGAAAGAATCTCTCGCAGCGAACTAGGCTCGTCTGGTGACAGATGGAGAATGACGACATAAGCCAAACCGAGATCGGGAGCGATTAGCCTGAACATGGTTTGCAGAGCTGCCACGCCGCCTGCGGACGCGCCGATCGCACACACCGGTACGAAGTTCTGACTGCTGCTGGAGGGTTTCTCAGTAAGATCCGTCATGTAGCCTCTGTTATCGTCGACCGCCGCCCCGCGCAACAGTGGCTAGCGGGCGCGTCGACAATATATACTGAGGCGCGACTGAAGCTAGGCGGCTGACTTCGGGCTCCCGGAAATTTTGCCGATTTCTTCGAGTGTCGCCATGACTTTCAAAATGTCCTGTGATGAACACGAGTAGTAGAGATTTTGTGCGTCTCGGCGCACAGCAACCAGATTGGCGCTCCTGAATCTTGCTAGATGCTGAGACAAGGAAGACTGGCTAAGCCCCAGCTCCGTTGCGAGCTCTGACACGCCCCACTCATCTTTGGTGATCAGCTCCAGCACTTTCAGACGGCTGGGATTTGCGAGAAGCCCAAGCAGCTCCGCAGCTTTATCGGCATTGAACTTTATATCGTCTGTCATCAAGCAATCCCCTAAGAATTTGGGGTGAGAAAAAACGTCAGTCATCACGGTTGATAAAGGTAATGTTCAATACCCTATGCTTGTATTAGGTTATACTATGCTATGAAGGCGGACAATGGGCCTTGGAGAGGGCGTTCAATTGGAGCAAATGGAGCGAACGAAGATTCTTACGTCAGAGATCGCCGGTCTCCTGTCGGATGTCCGGGAGAACATCAGCTTAAGCCGCAGGCTTTTGCAGGACGCGCCGAGTGTCCCGTCTGCGCACGAAACCGTGAGGCTTGTGATCCCCGAAATCGGCTTCTTTACGTGGTTTGTTGCAGGGAACCTTTACCATGGTGATAGCTTATTCGCGGCGCTCCACGGGATGGAGGCAGAGGACCTGGCGGCCGGTGTGGCTGTCGAGGACTTAATAGGCCGTATGGAGAAAAGTGACCAGCCTCAGGTCGCTCACGGGCTCTTTCAAGCCATCAAAACAGGAGAACGATGCCATCTTGAATACTCGACCTATCCCGGTGGAACCCAACGGAAAGTAGTACTTACGGGCTGCTGTCTGAGAAATGAGCTAGGTCTAGCCTCATTCTTTTGCGGCATAGTCGTCGAGAAGAAAGCTGCCCTTGTTCTTGATGGCTCGGAGCCGTTTCAGGCTTACTGTGATGCAGCCTTGTCTTTGGCGAGGGAGCGGGGAAACCTGCTCGCAGCCCGCTACCTCAAATCGGCGCTCAATTCAGTACCGGGGAAAGCGGAGCATGTGTGACGCAGCCATCGTCTACACGGGCTCTTGCTCGCCGCGGTCGTTGCTTGGGGCAGGATCCATTGATTTGATGATTCCGCTGTGATTTAGTCTTGCCGGTTCCAGCGTAAATGCAACGCTGGTCTGAAATCTATACGCCTTGCTGTTCCAAAGCTAACAGATGCTGGTTGAAGATTTCCGTCGGTGTCTGAACTCCTGGCACCTGCGCGGCGCGGTGTTAAGGCGGTCCCATTAATAAACTGAAGCGCCGAAAGGCAGCGCCTCCAGCAAGGCCAGCCCTGTTATCAGCGACTGGCAGCAATCGAGTTGGTTTTTGAAAACTTCCGATTCAAGAGCGTCGGCAGAAAAAAATCGGAAGTCGCAACGGCCGCCTACAACAGCTCAGTCGAGTTCATAGACAGCGGCATTGTCCTGGATCTCGCGTAAGCCCTTGTAGGAAGCACAACGCAGATCACGGTCGTCGATCCAGCCGCGGAATTCGGTCTCGGCGATCAGCGTCGGTTGTGCGAAGACGTAGTTCTTGCCCTTGAGCGGTACGATCGGCAAAGCTCCAGCATCTCGCCTTCGATCTTGAGGTCGGTCAATTCCTCGAAGGCCTCGGTCGACGATCGAAGCTCGTAATCGAAGTTGAGCCTGGTGGCGATCAGGCCCTTGCCGTGCGGCCGAATGAGAACCGTTCGCACACGGAAGATGGCCAACCGGGAAGCTGAGAGGCACGCCGAGGAGCCTCACGAAGAAAGCCGGAGAGTGAACAAGGATTAAATCCTCGACCGGAAGCCGCGTGCGGCGAACCGGCTCAGCGCTCCACCCGGATCGATGCCTGAATCAGATCCTGATGGAAGCGATGGTTGCGCAAGTCCTCTGTCAATTCGACCAGCCTTTCGTTGGCCAGCTCAGTGGGCTCGCCTCGCGCCAATATTCCCTCGATCAAGCTCTGCTGAGCGCAAATCATCTGCCGGTCAACAATCACTTGCTTGCGCGCAACTTCGATGCCAGAAATTCTCGCTCCTTTTGGTTGTCGGGCGCAGTTTTCAACGGTCCCTAAAAATTGCTCCGTACCTCTTTGCCCGCTCTTGCCTTGTAATCCAATATTTCAGCACGACTTAAGATGTTAGTGACGGCTCGTCTTCAGGGCGCTGTTATCAAGGGTGCAAAACCTTGCCCCAACAAAGGAGGATGTAATGTCTTCCAATCCAGCAGCATCGCATGTCGACCCCGCCGACTTCAAGTTGGTCAGGGAAGTCTTAAGGTCCGCCGGTCTCCGGGCATCTGAGTCGGACGCGAGTTCCGACGTGAAACGTGAGGCCTCGCTCTTCCTCTCAGCCGAGTACCGCAACGGTGTGAGGACCAAATCGGCTCTCCTGTATTCTCTCGACAACCGCAGACAGTCGTCGAACCGAGCCAGCCTTGATCCCCAACCGAAGGACAGCGCTGTTGATCGATGGCAAGATGAGGGTGGGCGCTGATGGGAATTTCGTTCCCAAACAACGCTCGTAGTTTTGACGACAGAGACCGCTGTGTCCGTTTCACTGGATACGACGGGATGTTCGAGATCAAATTCTATCTAGCGGCCGAAGTTTTGGCCTGCGAGAAGTCTCATCGAAATACCAGCGAGGCAGACTACCTAGCGTCCTTTGACGCGTTACGGCCAAGAATTCTGAAAGCCGCGACCTCTGCGTATTCCAAAGCTCGATCCCGCGTCATTACGCTGGATCTCACGCATTTTCGTTGAGCATACCGTGATCCTGAAAGGATACGATCGTGCGTCGAGAACCGATTGGGAATGCTCCTGGGTCCAATCGCCAAGGAACTGGACCTCCTTAGAAACGCCGGCAAATAGAGGAGTTCGACTGGTGCCAGTTTCTTCCGCTCTCCTCGTCCGCCGCCGCACTCATGGGAACAGAGTATTCCAGCAGTATTCTCTCAACGCCAGGCGTATTCGACCTTCGGATCGACGAGGAGCCCATCGACGTCACGTGGGGGGCTCATCATACCATAATGACCTTGCTCCTCACTTCCAACGGGGCGCACCGAGGGGTGGCCGGTTTCGAGGGAGGAATTTGAAAAAACGCTGGCGCCGTCTATTGCCCCTTGAGCAATCTAGCGACCCTTCGGACCCCGAGCGGTCAGCTCAAATATTTCGATGACAGCGCAACCCATTCACCGCTGTCGAGCGACCTCGACCGACGCGCCAAGGCTCAGGCTCACCGTCTGGCCATATAATCACAGGAGATATTCAATGATTCGGTACAAAACCAAAAAGCCAGCAATCGCTGGCCCTCGCGCCGCCGTCTACGGGTTCGCTAAAAAGTACGAGCTCGGCAATGATGAAGCTGAGCGAATTTACCTGAAGATAGGCGAACTGGCGACCGAAGAAGATTTTCTCGCAGAAGCCAAGCTTGTCTCAGCAGACTTCAGGATACCGAACGACAAGCCCAGGACGTCGTGACGCCGCTCCATTTCCCGCTGAGTTACTGATCCGTTCCGTGATTGTTGCGGCCGAGCCACGATGAGATAGAGGCTCCGCAAGCGCGTTCCCAGGTCTTGCGACCCCAAAAGTCGATATCGACAGCGCTAACATACTCCGATCTCAGGTCACCCCGATCTTAGCGGCGAGATCAAGGAGACCACCATGACATTCGACCACGCCAGTGTGAGAACAACGCTAAAGCCATGGGGTCGTCTTGATCTCGGCCGATGGGCATCAAACCAACGCCAGGACAGCGCGATTGGCGAAGTCTCTTTTGACTATAGCGAAGCAGGAGGGCCGGACCGTCTGCTCCTCCTGAAGCTTCTCTTCACAGCGGAAAAACTGTCGATACAGGTTCATCCCGACGATGCCGTCGCCAAATCGATGGGGATGGAAAGCGGCAAGAGCGAAGCCTGGTATGTGTTGGAAGCGGAAGAAGGCGCGCAAGTCGCGGTGGGGCTCAAGCGGCAACTGACACAGCTCGAATTCAGAAAGGCAGCGATTGAAGGATCAATCGAGGGCCTCCTCGACTGGCAGGCCGCTGCGGCCGGTGACGTATTTTATGTTCCGGCTGGCACCGTACATGCCGTCGGTGCAGGTCTGGTCATTGCCGAGATCCAACAACGCAACGACACGACGTTTCGCATCTGGGATCATGGACGCTCGCGTGAACTGCACATCGAGGAAGCAGTCGCCGTGGCACGACTGGAACCGGTAAGCAGCAGGAAACTGCCACGCCATATCACGGTCGAGCGCGCCGAGCTCATGTCCTGCCCGTTCTTCACTCTCGAACGGTTGGACCTCCCTGCCGAAACCTTTTGGGAATTGACCGCGAGCCGCGAAAGCTGGGCTCTGGTTGTCGCGGGAGGCGGAACAATAGGGTCACTGACGGCGGCGATCGGCGATGGATTTTTCGCGGAAGCTGATCGCGCCGACATCCGTGTCGGTCGCGACGGGATCGTCTTGCTCATTGCCACCGCAGCGAGCACACCCCCGATCGGACTCCTAAGGGAGGTCCCGGCCAAAGACCGATTGAAACCCGATTCTGCTGAAGTGAACAGCGATCGTGTGGGACACAACGTCATTCCATTCCGCCTGTCTATAGTTTCGCCATGAACCACCTCACGAATATCGCGTTCATCGGAAATTCCCTGTCACGCCGCTGCGGTATCGCTGCGTTCACGACGGATTTGCAGCAGGCCGTTTCTAAATCTTCCGCCCATGTCGCTACGGCGATCGTGGCCATGACGGATCATGGTCATGTCTACGACTACCCGCCAGAGGTCCGTCTCGCGATTGCCGACGACAACCGCGATGATTATATTCGCGCCGGAGATGTCCTGAACGTCGGCAATTTCGACGTCGCTTGCCAGCAGCACGAATTCGGAATTTTTGGCGGCGAGGACGGAGATCATATCGTTGCGCTGCTGTCGTGATTGAAGATGCCGATCATCACCACGCTGCACACGGTTCTTGCTGAGCCGAGCGCCGGCCAGCGTCGGGGCTTGAACAAAATCATCGACCTGTCTGCCAAAGTAGTCGTCGTGTCGGAAAAGGGCAGGACCTTGTTGGAGGAGGTCTACCGTGTATCGGCGGACAAGATTGAGGTCGTTCCCCATGGAATTCCCGACATCCCGTTTTTGGAACCGGCGGTCTCGAAAGCAGACTTGGGGTTCAACGCGCGCTCGGTGATCCTGACGTTCGGCCTTCTCTCTCCAAACAAGGGCATCGAGGTCATGGTCGATGCCATGCCCTTGATTTTGGAAAGCAGCCCGGATGCGGTCTACGTGATCCTCGGGGCAACCCATCCCAATCTCGTGCGCGGCCAAGGTGAGACCTATCGCGAAAGCCTGGTGACGGGTGAATGACCTGGGCATCGCGAATAGCATAGTGCTTCTCGATCGCTTCGTCGACAAGGCATCGTTGCTGGATTTCATCTCCATGAGCGATGTCTACGCCACATCCTATCTCAACGAGGCGCAAATGACATCGGGCACTCTGGCTTACAGTTTCGGTCTCGGTAAGGCCGTCGTCTCTACGCCATACTGGCATGCTCGAGAACTCCTGGCCGAGGGACACGGCGTGCTCGTTCCCTTCGGCGATGCGATAGCAATCGGACGCGAGGTCGCGTCGCTCCTCGCCGACGATGGAAGGCGCGACGCAATGCGTCGGCGCGCATATCAAACCAGCCGACCCATGACATAGCAAAGACCGCTGAGCGCTATCTCGCGTTGTTCTCCGAGATAACCCACCGAGATCCCGCAGCCTACCCCAAGCCAACCAACATCGTGATGCGCAAGACCGACACGCCCCCGGAACTCCAGTTTGGCCACTTCCTGTCGATATGTGACGATACGGGGCTGTTTCAACATGCCGTCTATTCGGTACCGGATCGGGCGCACGGCTACTGTGTCGACGATAATGCCCGCGCGCTTCTCTTATCGGTTGCCCTGAACGAGCCTGGCGAAAGGCTGTTGCCGGACGCCCTCACCTCGCGCTTCGCTTCCTTCGTGCAGCACGCTTGGAACCCCGAGGAGAAACATTTTAGAAACTTCATCGGTTTCGACGCATGCGCCTTTCGAATGTGAGCGACCTCAACAGCTTGGCCGCGGACACCGTTGGGACAACATCAAACGGCCGCAATGCCAGGATAGATGAACCTCCAACTGCGATGCCGCGTCGGGGTGGCGATACCACTGGCGAATTCGCCAGCATTAGCCGCCGTCAATCATTCCCGAAATCACGACCTTTATGGAGCAAGCCTCATGACGGCTTGAATTATTCTTTTGAAATCACCACGCCTAAATTCTACTCCGTCTGCCAGCAGCCGTGCTCGGGCCACCGCGGATACGACAGTAATATCGAGCCGGCAGAACCTAATGAGACGATATGAGCAATATATGGTTTCAGCTCGAGAAGCCGCCCAAGCCGGTGACCGGGTCGAGGCGGAGAACCTCTATCAGCACGCTGAACACTTCTATCGCACGGCAGCCCTGCAGAAAGCCGGCCAGCGGCAATGATCGTGGAAACAAAATCATCCACGGACCAAGGCTCGGACGAAAAAGCCTGGCTCAAAATCCTCGCCAAATATCGCACGCCGCATGCGGGCCGCAGTGTGTTCGAGTTGACGATCACAGCTATCCCTTTCGCCGCTTTCTGGACGCTGACATGGTTGGCGGTTCATCTCGGCTTCTGGTCGGGCTTGATTCTGATCGTCCCGGCGGCCGGATTCCTGCTGCGGCTGTTCATGATTCAGCACGATTGCGGCCACGGCTCCTTCTTTGCACGCAGGCGCCTCGATGACTGGACAGGCCGTATCCTCGGCGTCCTCACGCTGACCCCATATGACTATTGGCGCAGGGCGCATGCCACGCATCACGCTTCGGCCGGCAATCTCGATGAGCGCGGCGTCGGGGATATTACCACTCTCACCGTGACGGAATATTATGGTCGGTCGCGCTGGGGACGGATTGGATATCGCCTTTATCGGCATCCGCTGGTGATGTTTGGAATTGGCCCTGCCTGGCTCTTCCTGTTTCAGCAACGCCTTCCGGTGGGGATGATGCGCGATGGCGTGCTTCCCTGGGTATCGACGATGACCACGAACGCTGCGGTGATGGTGATCGCCGCGCTCCTGATCTGGTCGATCGGCCCTGTCTCCTTTCTAGTCGTCCACCTACCGATTGTCCTTCTCGCGGGTTCGATTGGCGTCTGGCTATTCTACGTGCAGCATCAATTCGAGGAGACACACTGGTCGAAGGCGCCGGAATGGCAGTTTCCAAAAGCCGCCCTGCACGGTGCTTCGCACTATGATCTGCCGCCTCCTCTGCGCTGGCTGACCGGCAACATCGGCATCCACCACGTGCACCATCTTTCCAGCAAGATCCCCTACTACCGCCTCCCGGAAGTGCTCCGAAACCATCCGGAACTCTGCGAGATCGGCAAGATAACGCTATGGCAAAGCTTGCAATGCGTGAAGCTGGTCCTATGGGACGAAAGAAGCGGGAGATTGATTTCGTTTCGTGAAGCGGCCAGCACGGCACCGCCCGCTGCGCGAGTTCAGTGAGATGTGACAGCCGGCAACGGAAAGTCCTACGGATTAATTGTGCGGTGCAGCATTCGTACCTATGTATAATCTTGTGCCCATGACGGGCAAAGGAGACGGATGTGCCAGAACACATGAATTCGCGCCAGCTGATCGAGCTGAGAAACTTCGGTTCGAACCCTGGTTCGCTGAAGTGCTGGCTTTATCTTCCGACCATCCTTGCTCCCACAACGCCGCTTGTCGTCGTCCTGCACGGATGCACGCAAAATGCCGCAACGTATGACCATGGTTCCGGTTGGTCAAAGCTGGCGGAGGAGAAGGGATTTGCCGTCCTCTTCCCGGAGCAGCAGCGTGTTAATAACGTCAACCTCTGTTTCAACTGGTTCGAGCCGGGCGACATCCGGCGCGATGCGGGCGAAGCTCTTTCAATCAGAGAGATGATCGGACACATCGTCGAGGCGCACGGGATAGATGATGGCCGGATCTTCATCACCGGACTGTCGGCCGGAGGCGCGATGGCGAACGTCATGCTGGCGACCTATCCCGAATTGTTTGCGGGCGGCGCGATCATCGGCGGGCTTCCTTATGGAACCGCCTCAGGCGTAGGGCAGGCTTTCGAGCGGATGCAAGGCCAGAACAGCCCGAGTGTCAGCCAGATGCAGTCGGCCTTGACGACCGTAGCGTCCAGCTGGGGCCCGCACCCAAGCGTCTCCGTCTGGCATGGAACGCACGATCAGACGGTAAAGCCAGTCAATGCCGAGCAGATCGTCCATCAGTGGGCCGGCGTGCATCGGATCTCCGACACACCGGACCTGATCGAGTCCATCAACGGCCACGGTCGTAAGGTCTGGCTCGACGGGAATGGCAACGAGGTCATTGAGGTCAACATCATAAGGGGCATGGCGCATGGCGTACCCCAGTCGTTTGCGGCAAAGGCGCCGTTGGGAAAACCCGGGCCGTTCGTGCTGGAGACGGGAATTTCCTCGACCGCGCGAATTGCAAGGTTCTGGGGCCTTGCCGATGACGCTGATGTCTCCATGGCCGAGGGCGCGTACGAGCCCGGCCCGGAGCGCACCACCGCGCCCTCAGGCATTGAAGCTGTTATCGCCAAGGCGATGGCATACGCAAAGCCCAGCTTGGCTCAAAACGCCGCGGGCCGAGACGAACAAGGCGTCGGCAAGGTGATCAACGACGCGCTTCGTGCGGCCGGGCTGATGCGGTAGAAAAGCTGGCGCGGCGTGCAGAACATCGCTCTTGCCTAAAGTCAGGGGCGGCATCCTCGCCATCATCTTTCAGGGGTCTGTTTCCATGCCGCCGCTTAGCATTCGTTACCGTACGACTTATAATTTTCGACAAGACGTGTAGCTGTCGCCGCACCGCCTTATGCTTAGGCCACGTGAAGGCCGCGAGCTCAGGCTGCTGAGCCATGGGATTTCCATTTCCCCCGAGGCTGAGCTGAGCTGTTCGAACGACTTGTTCTCATCGCTGAAGATGAAATCCTCATCAAAGTAGCCTCGAAGAGGTCGTAATGGAAGCCGGCTTCGAGCACCTCGCCGTAACGAATGCGGACGAGGCTTTCCGTGCTTTGGAGGAGGCCTCGGCTCGTTTTTTCGCCCTGATAACCGACGTAAGGATGCCAGGAGAAACAGACGGCTGGGATTTGGCGCGCCAGGCTCGGGAATTGCAGCCACTCTTGCCGGTGATCTATATGACGGGAGACAGCGAAGGAGTGGGCCGCTCAGGGCGTTCCCAATAGCGTTCTGCTTCAGGAGCCTTTTGTTTATGCCCAGCTTATCACCGCATTAACGACTCTTCTCAACGATGCTACCATGAGTGGCATCTGGCAATAAGTCGTCAGCATGAAAGACGGGGATCGGCTCGGGCGCTCACTCTTTTTGCTTGGCGGAGACCCGCGCGATTAATTCCTCTCGTCTGGCCGCCTCTACGAATTCTCTAGCACTCTTACCATTAGACTGCTAACGTACATTATCGGGAGCGGCCAAGGGGTTTCGTTCCCGTCGAAGGATCCCAAAAATGTTAACTACTGTTTTCCGGCCGTTGCACGACCGCGTTGTCGTGCGTCGTATCGAGGCCGAAGGTAAGACCCAGGGTGGGATCATCATTCCGGACACCGCCAAGGAAAAGCCAGCTGAAGGCGAAATCTTTGCCGTTGGCTCTGGCACCCGCGACGAAAGAGGCGACCTCAGCCAGCCTGGCGTCAAAGTCGGCGACCGCGTCTTGTTCGGCAAGTGGTCCGGTACCGAGATCAAGTTCAACGGCGAGGACCTGTTGATCATGAAGGAAGCCGACGTCATGGGTGTGATCTCCTGATTTCCGACCGTTTTCTTGTTTCCTTTTCTTGAGGACCATGGGGCGAAGAGCCCGGGAGTTTTTCAATGTCTGCCAAACAAATTATATTCGGCCGTGATGCACGCGAAAAGCTGCTGCGCGGCGTCGATATTCTTGCTGACGCGGTGAAGGTCACGCTCGGCCCGAAGGGTCGCAACGTCGTCATCGACAAGTCCTACGGCGCGCCGCGCATCACCAAGGACGGCGTCACCGTCGCCAAGGAAATCGAACTCAACGACAAGCTCGAGAACATGGGCGCCCAGATGGTCCGCGAAGTTGCTTCGAAGACCAACGACGTCGCCGGTGACGGCACCACCACCGCAACCGTTCTCGCCCAGGCGATCGTTCGCGAAGGCGGCAAGGCCGTTGCGGCCGGCATGAACCCGATGGACCTGAAGCGCGGCATCGACCTTGCCGTCGCGGCCGTGGTCAAGGACCTGCTGGCCAAGGCCAAAAAGATCAATACGTCGGAGGAAATCGCCCAGGTTGGTACTATTTCGGCGAATGGCGAAAAGCAGATCGGTCAATATATCGCCGATGCGATGCAGAAGGTCGGCAATGAAGGCGTCATCACGGTTGAAGAAGCCAAGACCGCCGAAACCGAACTCGAAGTCGTCGAAGGCATGCAGTTCGACCGCGGCTA
>JGI24740J21852_10000012_pt1 | contig 62822 bp, 63 predicted proteins | sample KBSCornC6_FD_21852 | JGI IMG/M metagenome (IMG submission 21852) | reverse complement strand
CGTCCTCGGTGGTGAGCGACGACAGCGGCCGGCCGCGTTCGACGATGGCCCACAAGATCAGGCGCTCCGCCTCTTTGCGGTATGACCGTTGGGTCGCCGGCGATTCGTGCAGGGACAGCCACGCTTGAATGGCCTCGTAATCGTTGTCAGCGGTGAGCACGCAAGTCTCACGCGGCGCGCGGAATTGTCCCTGGGAACCATCCACCTCGTTTGGCAGGCGCAATTGCTCCCACGGCACCACCACGCCCCGGACCTGTTCAGCGATCAGCGCCCGAGCGCGCTCGGTCAATCGGGGGTGTTCGGCAAAGAACGCTTCGATGCGTCGCGCGCTGGCCTGTCCCAATCCGGGGGTGACCGCCCACCAACGGCGTCGGCGCGGCACGCGGACGGTCAGGTCAGCCAGAGTATTGATGCTGGCGGCCCGCAGCGCGGTGACGGTACGCGCATCCAGCCACAGCGCCACGTCGTCGCTGATGGCCGGTTCTGGCAATGGCAGCGTGCGGAGCAACTCGATCGCCTGGTCGACTTCCCCGCCCCTTTTGGCGCGTTCGGCCGCTAGCATCTCGAACAGCGCCGCCAAGTCTTCGCGCTGGCGCCGGCGTGCAAACGCGGCAAGGCGGCGCCGAATGCGGCCGAGCACGCCGCGTGACGACAGTCCAGGAGTAAGGCACTCACTCAGATAGCGCTCAACGGCCTCGCGGATTGACAAGCCGGCATGCCAGGCACGCAGCGCGGCCAGTTCGGCGGCATCGGGGAAATCGGACGGGGTGACGACGGAAGGGGCGACGGACAGCAGACGCGTTTTCATGGCAGGCAGTTTAGTGCCTCTAGGTAGCTATTGCGATAAGAATACTTATCGCAATAGCACGGACCGCGGTTCGGACCACGTGATCTGCGATGTTATGATCAAATTAGCAGACTTAGGCGATGACCGTGACTTTCGGGTACACCGCGACATAGCTAGTCCGCCCTTATTGCAGACCGCTCGGATGCCACTATGGTCAGGAGGCGACCAAATCGAGCTACGCTCTTGACGTCTCCCGTCGATGGAGCCGTCCAGTTCACAGGGAGATTGCGGCTCGCCGGTCAAGTATTGCGCACAGTGCGCTGTAGGCGGTGACCATAGACGTCCGGGGATTCGCAGGATCGGGCTGGTTTTCAAGACGCAGCCAAAAATGCCCGGCTCCCCCCCATGCTTCGACTTCGTGGCAGTTCTCGCGGACGGCCGGGTCGGCCCAGAGTTCCACTCGCGTCCGACTCATGCCACGGGTAGCAAGCGCAATCGTTGCTGCTACGTTGGCATTGCGTGGATAGCACTGAGCGGCTTCAAGCGCTGTACCGCTGAACAACCGCGTCGCTTCTGTCAGGGTGTCAAGGTCAATCAGATGCTCAGCAGGGCTACCCTTCCAGGCACACGGAGGTTTGCGCCCGCGATAGACGACATCCTCGAGGCCAGCCCTGTGCGCGGCCTGAAGCCAGTCGGTGCCCCCGATGGCTCCTGCAACAAGCAGCACTTGTCGATCACTGCGATCGGCCGCCTCACGCACACGTGTGAGACGTGCTTCGTCGGCAAGCGCGCCGACCGACACCAACAGAAGGTCGCATCCCGCCGCGAGAGTCGCCTGAGCATAGGCGTCGACAGCCTCGTGGCCGGCACACTCGACGATCAATTCTGGGCGACACTCAAGGCACGTTTCAAACTGATCCGTGATGCAGCCGCGAAGCGATTCGAGGTCCGCCTTCGCGACCTCCAGACCGGCACCCAGATCATTCGTCAGCACAGCAACGATTTCGATGCGGTCGCGGTGCTCCAGCAGGCATCGCGCCAATTGCTGGCCAATTGCACCGAAACCGATAAGAGCCACTCGCATCGGATGTCCCACGACTGCGCCTCCCTCTTAGGCCAGCTTCAAGCCGCTGCGTGCAAGGGCTTCGCACGCGTCGGCCTTTTGCGCATCGGTCAGGTTCAAGAGCGGCCGTCTCACGGGGCCGCCGACTTGCCCAAGAAGCTCAAGCCAGTACTTGGTATAGGCCTGCGGCGTACCGGACGGTCGTGCCGACTTGAAGGCAGCGCGCGCCGGCTCGAGGCTGTCACGCACCTGGCGGGCAGCGGCATACTGGCCATCGAAAGCGAGCCGCGTGTACTCGTTGATCCGGCGATCGACCGAGGTCTGCAGAAGGAACGGTGTCGTCGAGCAGAGGTACAAGCTCCAGCCTAGTTCGACGATGTTGTCGAGCCAGTCCTCCTCGGACGCGGTGCTGACCTGAATTTTGTCGCCCGCCAGATCCGTCAAGCGCTTGTAGAGCAAACGATCGACGCTGTACTTGATGGCGACGATGTTTGGCAGTTCTGCGATGCGGGCGCACAACTCAGGGCTCATCACATAGCCACAGTCGGGGTGGTTCCACAGTGCAATGCCGATGTCCAACTTCTCGCTGAGGTATCGGTAGTACTCATAGACCGTCTCCTCCGGATCCTGATGAAAGTGCAGGACCGGGCTGTGAACGACGACGTAGTCGGCGCCGATGTTCTGTGAGTGACGTGCGAGGTCCATCACGACATCGACGTTCGCGTCCGAGCAGGAGGTGACAACGCCACAGCGCCCCGCAGCCTCCTCCACGGCGAGCTCAAACGTACGCTTGCGCTCGTCGACGGTCATCGAAAAGAACTCACCCTGCTTGCCGCAGACGAACAGGCCGCCAAGCTCAAGCCCTCGTATCCAGTGGCGAAGGTTGCGCCGGGAACCTTCTTCGTCCAGTGAGAGGTCATCCCGGAAAGACGTGGTCGTTGCCGCCCAGACGCCTCGGAAATTCTCTCGGGCGTAAGCCTTTGCGTCGCTCTTGGAGTAAGGAACAGTCATGGTCACTCATTCGGAAGTGTTAGACGCACACCGCTTGCAATGCCGGTAGCGTCCAGGAAGTTTGGTTGCCTCAACGAGGGCGATAGATCGCCGATGCCCGCGAATCGCTCAGTTCGCGTTCGCCGGCTCGATTTCCATTAGGTGCGACACGTTCTTCACGGTCATGTAGTGGTGCAACCCTTCTGAGCCGCCCTCGCGACCATAGCCACTGGACTTGACGCCACCGAACGGCGTCTCCGGGACGGAGGCTTCGAGGGTGTTGATCGACAGGTTGCCGCATTCCAGGCCTTCGATCATTCGATCGACGTTGGCTGCGCTGTACGTGAATCCGTAGGCGGCTAGCCCATAGGGAACAGAATTCGCGTGGGCCATTGCCTCATCCAGAGATCGCACAGGATTGATCACTGCAAGCGGCCCGAATGGCTCTTCGGTCATAACGCGTGCATCGTGAGGGACATGCGCCAGCACAGTGGGCTCAAAGAAGTGCCCACGACTGCCAATCCGTTTGCCACCCGCCAGGAGGCGGGCGCCCTTGGCGACGGCGTCTTCCACCAGAGCCGACAACGCCTCGATTCGACGGCCATTCGCCAAAGGGCCCATCTCCACGCCAGGTTCGGTGCCGCGGCCGACTCGGATGGCCTTGGCGCGCGCACTGAACTTTGCTGCAAATTCCTCGAAGATGTTCTCGTAGGCAAAGAAGCGCGTCGGCGAGGTACAGACTTGGCCGGCGTTGCGCATCTTTCGGTTGGCCGACATGATCGCGGCGTCTGCAACGTCAACGTCGTCACAAACGATGACGGGAGCGTGGCCGCCCAGTTCCATCAGCACCGGCGTCATGTGTTGTGCGGCGAGCGTGGTCAGATGTCGGCCGACTGACGTCGATCCGGTGAAGGCAACAAGCCGGACCTGATCCTGCGGAATCAGATGGCCGGAGATCTCGTCAGGGTCACCAAAGACCAGGTTGAACACACCTCTGGGCAAGCCGGCTTCATGGAATGCTCGGGCAATATGCATGGCTCCGGCCGGCGTTTCTTCGGCAGCCTTCAGGATCAAGGAGCATCCCGAGGCGATCGCCCCGCCGATCTTGCGCGCAGGTTGGCTCAACGGGAAGTTCCATGGGGAGAAGGCTGCAACTGTCCCGATGGGTTGGTGGTGGACAATGTAGCGCGTGCCCTGGCCACTCGGAATAACTCGACCATAGGTTCGCGTTGCTTCGCCGGCGTCCCACTCCAGAAACTCGCAACCTCGAATCACCTCCAGCCGAGCCTCATGGAGAGGCTTGCCATGTTCGGCGGTGATGGCGTGCGCAATCTCTTCGATGCGTTCGCGCAGTATTCTCGCTGCGGCGATCATCACGGCAGCACGATCTCGCGGCGCGGTCCGGCTCCAGACACGAAAGCCGTTGGAGGCGGCGCTGAGTGCATCGTCCAGGTCGTTCTTGCTGGCACGAGGCAGCCTGCCGATCTCTGTTTCGTCGGCGGGGTTCAAGACTGGCATGGTCTCGCTGGTCTTGCGCCATGCTCCGCCGATGTAGAGCTGAAGGTCCGGATAGTCCATTGTGTGCGATTCGTTGGTGAAGATGGATTCAATGAACTATCGCGTTGCACAGCACCGTTGAACAGTGAATTTGGGCTGCTCTTGCTTGCCAGGATGGAATACCAGCCCGACTCACGGGCCGTACGCAATGTTGCGCCCCACGAGGCGAAGCGCTACAGCGCCCAGTTCGCCGCGAGCGTGCGGTGCCACGCAGCGAAGTCCTTCCCGGGATGTTGTTCTCCACAGGCAGGGCACACCCGCTCCGTGTCGCCGCTGGCGTAGAAGGCTTGATACACGGGAGACAAATCCTTCACGATGTCTTGCAGTTGGAACTCGTAGCGCTTCACGAGCGAGCCGCACTTTGCACATGTCCACTGCAGGCCGTCTGGACAGTTTTCTGGACGCTGCCGCTCAATGACCAGGCATCTGCTCTCGGCTTCCGGCCGTTGCGGAGAATGCATGACATGCGGCGGCAGCAGAAACATGTCACCCTCCCTCAAGGCGACCTTTTCGTAGCGCCCACGGTCCCAGATCAGCAAGTAGGCATTGCCTCGGAACTGATAGAAGAACTCCTCGATGGGGTCATCATGAAAGTCCGTGCGTTCGTTCGGCCCGCCGACGACCGTGACCATTAGATCGGCATCCTTCCAGATTTGCTGGTTGCCGACCGGTGGCTTGAGCAGATGGGCGTTGGCGTCGAGCCAACGATCGAAGTTCAGAGGTAGTCCGTATCTGAGATTCATGTTGCCTCTTTGGAAGTCAGGCGACGAGGAGGCGGTCCTCATCGAGCACTCGGTGGCTGGCCTTCGTGAACAAGCGCAGCAAGCCAGCGACATCGGTGCCGGCCCGCTCGGGCCCGGCAATGTCGAGCACCACACGGCCTGCGTCGAGCATCACAGTGCGGTCTCCGTACTCCAGGGCTTGCGTCATGGAATGCGTGACCATCAGCGTCGTCATCTTGTTTCCGTCGACAATCTTGCGCGTCAGTGAGAGCACGAGTTCCGCGGTGCGCGGGTCCAACGCCGCCGTATGCTCATCAAGCAAAAGGAGGCGAGAACCGCTCATGGACGCCATCAGCAGGCTCGCTGCCTGACGCTGTCCGCCTGACAAAAGACAGACGTTCGTCTTCAGGCGGGCCTCGAGCCCCAGCCCGATAGGCTCGAGAATCTCCGCGTAGCGATGCCGTGACGACCGGCCAAGCGCCAGCTTCAATCCACGCCGCTGGCCCCGGCGGGCGGCAAGTGCGAGGTTCTCTTCCAGAGTGAGCGCACCGCACGTCCCGGCGAGTGGGTCCTGGAACACGCGAGCAACCAGCGCCGCGCGTTCGTGCGCCGGTTGCCTGCTCACATCGGTGTTGTCGAACAACACCTGGCCTGACGTTGGCGAGAGCTCGCCGGCGAGCACGCACAGCAGGGTGGACTTGCCCGCACCGTTCGATCCAATGACCGTCACGAAATCGCCGTCGGCGATATCGAGACTCATGCCATTCATCGCACGTTTCTCGCGGACTGTTCCGGCTTCGAAGACAACGTGAACATCAACCACTCGAATCATGTCGCGCATCCTCCACGCAGGCGCAGCTTCAGCTGCGGCAACACCATGGCCACTGCGACGAGCAGGGCAGTGAGAAGACTGAGATCAGATGGCTTCAGCCCGACGGCATCGGCGGACAGTGCCAACTGCACTGCGATTCGATAGACGATCGAACCGAGCACGGCAGCAGCGAGTAGCGAACGCGCCGAGCGGGTACGCAAGAAGGTTTCTCCGAGGATCACTGAAGCAAGTCCGACCACGATCGTCCCGATGCCGCCCGTGACGTCGGCGAACCCGTTCAACTGAGCGAACAGCGCGCCGCCGCAGGCGATGAGCGCATGACTGATCGCCAATCCGGTGTAGATCTGAGCGCTGGTGTGCACGCCGTTGGCCCTGGCCATTCGGGGGTTCACCCCAGTCGCCCGCATGCCAAGACCTGTTTCCGTGGCCAGGAACCATCCCAGAGCGCCAACGACAAAGACGATCAGGATCAGAAGAACAATGACGTTCGACCACAGCGGGTTCAATCCCAATGCCAGGCCCGTGTCGAAGACCGTGCGCTCGTTGAGCAACGCTAGGTTCGGGCGCCCCATCACGCGGATGTTGATCGAGTACAGCGCGGTCATCGTGAGGATGCCCGACAGCAGGCCCAGTATCTTGAACCGCAGCGTCAGGGCCGCCGTCGCCAGTCCAGCACAAATTCCAGCGCTCGCCGACATGGCGATTGACAGCCACGGGTTGATGCCGCTGGTGATCGCAGCTGCGCTGACGGCGGCACCTAGCGGGAAGCTGCCGTCGGTGGTCAGGTCGGGGAAGTCGAGCACCCGAAACGAGAGGTAGACACCGAGCGCCACGAACCCGTACACGAGGCCGAGCTCAAGTGATCCAACGAAAGAAAGTAAGCTCATCTAGACCTCACGCACCAAGAATTTTTTTCGCGCGCTTGAGAACCGCAGGGGGCAGGTCAAGGCCCAGCAACTTCGCGGTACGGGCATTGAGAACAAGGGAAGTGCCGCTGCCGTATTGCCACGCAATCGAGCCCGCAGGCTGACCCTTCAGTATCTCGGCGACGATGCCGCCCGTCTGGCGACCAAGCTGGTAGAAATCAAAACCGATCGAGGCGATGGCGCCCTTCTCGACAGCTTGCTCGTCAGGCGCAATCACCGGAACTTTGGCCTTTGCCATGACCGAAAGCACTGCGTCGATCGCGGACACGACGGCGTTGTCCGCAGGCACATAGAGGACGTCGATCCTGCCGACCAAGCTCTTTGCCGCGGTCTGCACTTCGGAGCTCTTCACGGCGGGTGCTTCGACAATGCTCAGGCCGGCGGCTTCGGCGGAGGCTTTCAGCAAGGCAAACTGTGCGACGCTGTTGGCTTCGCCGGGGCTGTAGATGACACCGAGGCGCTTGGCCGAAGGCAGCATCATTTTGATCAACGAGACTTGGTAGTCCACCGGCGGACGATCGGACACACCCGTCACGTTCCCGCCCATGGCGCCTTCGCCGGCCACCAGCTTGGCGCTGATGGGATCCGTGACTGCCGCGAAGACCACGGGGATCGTTTTTGTCGCCGCGGCCGCGGCCTGCGCTGACGGCGTCGAGATGCCGACGATGACATCGGCGCCTTCGCCGGCGACCTGACGCGCTATCTGTGCCGCTGTGGCGGGATTTCCCTGAGCGGAGTAGTAGGCGAGCTTGAAGTTCTTGCCGCTTTCGAAACCCTCTGCCTTGAGCTCGTCTTTGATGCCGTCCCTCACTGCTTCGAGCGCAGGGTGTTCGACGATCGCGGTGACGGCGACGGCCCTGTCACGCGCAAAGGCGGGGGCGGCACAGAGGCAGCTCAGTAAGAGTCCAAAGATCGACGAGGTGGTGGATCGAGCGAGATTCAGCATTGATTTTCTCCAGCGATGGCGGATTGAAGTCGCTCGTCCGTCGTGTGCTTGCGTCGCGGCGTGACCAGCACAGTAATGTTTGCGTGTCTCGCCACGCGGGGATAGTGAATTCCCGAGCGCTGGGTATTCCGGATGTCCTGGGGCCGTCAGCCTTCAGGACATCGTATTCGCAACGGAGCGCAGCGTTTCGGTGAGCAGATGCGCCGCAGGCGACAGACGATGCCCAGATCGCAACGATAGGCCGACGTCTCCGAAGCGGTCCACGCCGGCGATGGGCACCTCGGAAATCTGTCCGCCAGCATTGAGAAGCTGGAAGGCCCCGCGCGGCATCAGGCAGCACGCGTCGGCGTGCGTGATGAGTCCGAGATTGGTGAACAAAGACATGCTTTCGATCCGGTGCGTAGGCAAGTCGAGGCCCGCGTTGGCGAACAGATCCTCTGCCACCAGGCGCGCCGGCGACTCCGGCACTGGGAGAATCCAGAGCGAATCGAGCGTGTCGGCCAAGACTGGAGCCGAGATCGTCATCATGCGGTGGTCTCGGCGCACGACCAGGCAAAATGATTCGGTGAACAGGCGTTCGTGCTCAAGTGGGAAATTGCGTGCGACCGGATGGCCCCTGCCCGGAAGGCGTCCGACGACGAGGTCCAGTTCGCCGGTAGCCAACGCCGGATACAGGGTGTCGGCGACCCCTTCACGAACCGTCACGAGCACGCCTGGGGCGCGTCGCTTCAGCTCTGCGATGGCCAACGGCAAAAGCTTGGCGCTCCCGGCGATCAGCGTCCCGACAATCACGTGTCCCGTCTCGGCGGATCGGAAGGCGTTCAATTCGTCGGCGAGATAGCGGACTTCCGCGATGACCAGCTTCACGCGAGCCCCAAGCAGAAGCCCGTAGGCGGTCGGTTCGACGCCGCGGTTGGTTCGCTGGAAAAGCTGGACGCCCAAGTCGTCTTCGAGCTCGCGCACAGCCTTGGTGACAGCCGACTGGGTCAGGTGCAGCTCGTGGGCAGCGTGAAGGATCGAGCGCCGCTGAAAGACGCGATCAAAGATCAGCAACGGCTTGAACTTGAGCCGCCGCAGCATGACATCGGAGAACGTCGCTTTCTTGGGGGCGTCTTCTTCGCTCATGCGCGTCGAGTCCTTACGTTACGGCCTTGCGGGCCTGGTGCTGGGGGTGCTTCCATGCGCTCGAGGTCATGGTGTCTTTCAGAATCGCCACGGCGTCCCACACATCGACATGGCGCACATAAAGACCTGCAAAGCCGAAGCGCAGGATGTCGGGGGCACGGAAGTCACCGATGACACCCCGCGCGATGAGGGCCTGCATGATGGGGTAGCCCTGTTCATGCGTCAGTGAAACCTGGCTGCCGCGGCGCGCAGCGTCGCGCGGGCTGACCAAGCCGAAACCGAAGCCACCTAGCTCCTGGTCTACCAATTCGATGAACAGGTCGCACAGGTCCATTCCCTTGCGGCGCAACTGGTGCAGATCGACGCCATCGAACGCCGTCAGCGCCTCCTCCAGCGCGATCAAGCCAAGTTGCGATGCCGTGCCGACCAGCATGCGGTCGATGCCGGGATTCGGCATGTATTCCGCATTGAAGGTAAACGGCGCGGCGTGGCCATGCCAGCCGTGTATGGGTTGCCGAAGCTCAGCCAGATGCCGTTCGGCGACGAAGGCGAAGGCGGGTGCGCCCGGCCCCCCGTTCAGGTACTTGTAGCCGCAGCCGACAGCGAAGTCCGCCTCGCAAGCGTTGAGCTGCACAGGCAAGGTCCCGGCGCTGTGGCAGAGATCCCAGACCACAAGGCCACCGGCCGCATGAGCAGCGCTGGTGACGCTCGCCATGTCGTGCAGTCGACCGGTCTTGTAGTTCACTTCCGTGAGCGCAACGACCGCCAGATCCGCACCCGCTTCGGCGATCGCTGCCTCCACCTCCTCCGGATGCACGCACCGCAGCTCGGCGCCCATCAGCGAGGCGACACCATCGGCGACATACATGTCGGTGGGAAAGTTTCCGGTCTCACCGACGATGACCTTGCGCCCAGGCCGCATGCGCAGCGCTGCCACCAGGATCTTGAAGAGGTTCACAGACGTGGAGTCGCATACGACGACCTCGTGCGATTGCGCGCCCACCAGGGTGGCAATCCTGGCGCCCACGCGAAGTGGCGCCGGATACCAGGCGGCGTCGTTCCAGGAGCGTATCAGGCCTTGGCCCCATTCTGTCTCGACGGCACGTGCCATGCGCGGTGCCACACTGGCCACGAGGGGTCCGAGGGAATTGCCGTCGAGATAGATCACGTCCGGCGGAATGGCAAATGCACGGCGTTTGGTGGCCAATGGGTCCTGCAGATCTTTCTGCACCAGTGCGTCACGAGAAATCATCGATATGCCCCGATCGTTGAGTGTCAAGTCAGAACTGGGTCCGGATGGACCACAGTTCCGGGAAGAAGCGATGGTTCGTCACGTGCTGCAGCCAGCCCACACCGGCAGAGCCACCGGTTCCAGGCTTCAGGCCGATCAGGCGTTGAACCGACACGAAGTGCCTCCATCGGTATTGAGCCATCAGGTCGGCCAGCGAAACGAGTGCCTCGCCCAGTCGATACAGCTCGTTGTGTGGCCCCGGATCGGCGTACACCGCAAGCCATGCTTTCTCCACTGATTCGTTGGGCTGGTAGTCCTCAGACCAGTCCCGATCGAGCGCCGCGTTGTCGATTTCGTGACCGCGGCGGGCCAGCAGGCGCACTGAGTCGTCGTAAAGACTTGGCGAGGTCAACGCGGCCTCGATCCCCGACCACACGTGTGGCATGTTGCGGAACGCACCTGCCAGCCGGCGGTTCTTGTTGCCCAGGATGAATTCGACGTGCCTGTACATGAACGACAATTGCCCTGAAGCCGTGCTCAGGTGATCGCGGAACTGGTTGAAGCCTTCAGGGGTGATCGTCGAAAGGACATCCCAGGAGTTTGCGATGTACCTGGCGATTGCCTGGGCGCGTGGAAGAATTTCCAGTGCGCTGGCCACCTCATCGGCACGGATCTGCATCTGCGCGTTGTAAAGCTCGAAGTGCAGCGCCTTGAACAGGAGCTCCTTCACCTGGCCGATCACGAAGAAGATGTGCTCGTCATAACCATCGCTCCTAGGGTGCTGCAGGGACAGAAGAAGATCGATGCTCTGGTAGTCGTTGTAGGGGTTGCTGGTGCCATCGAAGTCGACGAGCGGCGCACCTCCCGTACCCTGGACCGCGTAGGCGCGCGAGGCCTCGGTAGTCATCCCCATGGGCCGAGCCTCGACACCTAACTTCACCCCCGAGGGGTCGACGATCTGTGGATGCTGGCGTTTGTAGCGAGGCATGATTCAAGATCCTTGTGTGGTTGGTTCGACGGGGAGCCGGGCCTTCAGGTCAGGCCCAGCAGGTCAAAGGTGCATAGCCCCAGAGCCGTGCCGGGTTCGGCCAGATTCAGAATGACGTCGAAGTGGTTGCGAGTAGCGATCTCCAGGCTTTGGCAGTCGGTGTGGGCTTGGCGCAGCAATGAGGCAAAGCCTTGACTCTGTTCCTTGAACGCGTCCGTCTCGATTTCACCCCAGCACACCATCGTTCGTGGAAAGCCCACCACTGCGGCCGGCGTGAGAAGTGCGGGGCTTTGATCGCGCGCCTCTTGACGGTCGAGATGGAGGGCATCGTTGATGCTCGTGCCGATCAAGGGTTCCAGCTCGTAGATGCCGGAGGCCAACACTGCCGCTGCGGGCCGAAACGTGGATCGCCTTTCCTCGCGCCATCCCGGCAGGCACGCCATCGCGGCGAGGTGCGCTCCCGCGGAGCTGCCGGCGACCACCATCCGCGACGCATCCCATCCGAGTTGCGCCGCATGATGAGCCAGCCAGTCGAGCGCAGCGCGGCACTCCTCGACGATTAGACCGACAGAGGCCTTCGGAGCGAGCGTGTAGTCGATCGCAGCAAAGGCTGCACCGTGCTCGATACAGCTCGCCGCCGGGAAGAGCGACGCTTCAGCCGAGAGTTCCTGCCAATAGCCTCCATGAATGAAGACCAGCAGCGGCACCGCGGTCGCGTTCGTGGGCACGCAGATATCGATGCGTTGAGCCTCGGCGCTGCCGTAGCGATGCTCCACCCAACGGCCACCGAAAGCGGTAGCGCGCTCCCTGGACTCTGCGCTGCGTCGCCGGTAGGCCTCCACGAAGGGGCGATAGTCCCCGCCGATTCGGGAGCTCGGCGAATATTCCCGCTCGCGTTCAGCCTGGGTGAGGGAATGCCATTGATGGCCTGTGAATGATGTGCTCATGGTTGCCGAAGATGATCGCCGATCTCCGCTGCGATGGCGCACTTGCTTGCATGAATTGAGCAGCCTTTGATATCTCGTTTCGGAATACATGGTGTCGCCTCGTGCGCGGCAGCGTTACGACAAAGCGACTACTCGCCCCTGGGGGTTCCACGATTGCGGAGTAAGACCGTAGGGCGAGGGGCATTAAGCCTGGGGGGTGTACGTTGGAGCGCCGAAGGCGGGGGCGGAGCGCCGGGCCTATCAGTTTTTTTTGTGTGGGGGGCAACTCAAGGTTCACCGTCAGGTTGAACGGTGAGCCGGCATTATCTCAACGGTGTGGCTGCGTGAATCGGTCTTCATAGAGGACCGCGAACTGGTTCATCGCAGCCTTCCAGTCGTGCGTTGAACTCCCCCATTTGCCAGTGATATTGCGTAGCGCCAGCCACAGGAGTTTGGTGGCCGCTTCATCGCTGGGGAAGTGGCCACGCGTCTTGATGATCTTGCGTAGCTGCGCGTTGATGCTCTCGATCGCGTTGGTCGTGTAGTCCGTGCCTGCCAGGCGCCTGAAAAAGGCAACTGCCGCACACAAGGTATGGCCATCGAGCAGTGCGGACGAGGGGCAACACATCCCCGATTCTTCCGCCACCCACATCGCCAGTTCGACGCCATGGGAAAGCCTTGCCGAACCGCGGCGGGTTTCATCTCCCGCGCTGCCTGAGGCCGTCGGTGAGAATCTTCGTCACTGTGCCGAAGATGGCGTCAATTTGCGCGGCGTCTACCCGCAGGCTATCGGTGCGCCACAACAGGCTCAATACACCATTCATCATGGTCCAGAGAGCGGTGGAAGTGAGTTCAGGATCGAACCCGCTGTCGATGACCGCCTCGTCTATGCCTCGACGGATCAAGGCGCTCAACTTGGCGTTTTGCTCCCGGATCAAGTTCGCGATCCGCGTCAGCGCCTCGGGCTCGTCCGGCGGCTCGACCATGATACGAAACTGGTGCGGGCGTTCCCTGGCGAAGTTGGTATAGGCCGCTGCCACGGCGTACAAGCGGTCTTCCACCCCGCCCGGCGAGGCATATGCGGCGTCCATGTATTGCCGATTCTCTTCCAGCGCGCGCTCGGCCACAGCGATTAGCAGCGCCGAGAGCCCGCCCACCCGGTTGTACAAGGTCTGCACGGCCACGTCGGCACGCGTTGCGACCGCCTCCAGGGTGACTGCGTCGCGTCCCCCTTCCGCCAGCAGAGTCTCCGCCGCTTCCAGGATCGACAACCGGGTCGCGTTGGCCTTGCGTTGGGTTCGAGTCTCCCTCTCCCGGCCAGTTCTCTTCTCTATTGGATTGACTTCCATTTTTGGAACCTATTACACTTATTGTAAGCAGTTACAAGTTTGTTGATGACTACAAATATTCTCATACATCGACATATTGGAGGAGCAATGAGGCGACGAGCGAACATCGAGTTCTCTTCTGGCAGGCGAGGAGAGCGGTGCCGGGGCTGGCTTTATGAACCGGAAGGGAACGGGCCTTTTCCCGTCATTGTCATGGCGCACGGCCTGGGCGGCATCAAGGAGATGCGCTTGGACGCGTTTGCCGAACGCTTTTGCGACTCCGGCTACGCATGCCTAGTCTTTGACTACCGCAACTTCGGGGCGAGCGAGGGCGCTACCAGGCAGTTGCTGGACATCGGCCAACAGTTGGAAGACTGGTCCAGCGCAATTGCTTTTGCACGGCTGCAGCCCAACCTGATGCGCAGCAAGGTCGTCCTGTGGGGCACCTCCTTCGGCGGCGGCCACGTCATTGCGTCCGCCGCGCGCGACCAGAACGTGGCGGCTGTCATTGCCCAATGCCCCTTCACTGACGGCATCGCCTCCGCCCTGGCGATGGATTTGCGCAGCAGCTTCAAAGTGACGGCGATGGCCATGGTCGACATGCTGCGCAGTTTAGTTGGCATGACACCTTTGATGGTGGCCACTTCCGGCCCACCACATTCCGCCGCCCTCATGACCGCGCCAGACGCCCAGGGCGGCTATCTGGCCCTGGTGCCAAGCGGAGTGTCCTTCCGCAACCACGTTGCAGCGCGCTTCGCGATGAACATCCTGCGCTACCGTCCCGGCCGCCGCGCGGCAAAGGTGCCCTGCCCGATTCTTTTCTGCATCTGCGAGACCGACTCTGTCGCGCCCGCCGGGCCAACCGGGCGCTATGCCAAGAAAGCGCCGCGCGGCGAAGTCCGTCTGTATCGGGCCGGCCATTTCGACATCTACGTCGGCGAAGCCTTCGAACGGGTGGTGGCCGATCAGCTCGATTTTCTCAAGCGCCATGTCCCCGTGAAAGGACGAGCCATGTCGAAAAAGGAGACTTCATGATGACTTACGACTTGAACGACAAGGTGGCGCTGATCACCGGCGCGGCGGGCGGCATCGGCGCCGCGACCGCACGCGAACTCTATGCCCTTGGTGCGAGTTTGGTGCTGACCGATATGCAGCAAACCGCTGTGGACAAACTTGCAGAAGAGTTCACCCCATCTCGAGTGCTACCTCTAGCGCTTGACGTCACCAACGCCGAGGCAACAAAGGCTGTCATCCAGCAGACGATCCAACGCTTCGGACACCTCGATGTGGTGTTTGCCAACGCTGGCATTTCCTGGCGTAGCGGCGCCTCAACAATTGCCAGTTGCGATGAGGCCGAGTTCGAGAAAATCGTAGAAGTGGATTTGCTTGGTGTCTGGCGCACGGTTCGCGCGGCGCTGCCGGAGATCATTCGCAACAAGGGCCAAGTCCTTGTCACGTCTTCCGTATACGCATTTGCCAATGGCATGGCGAATGCACCTTATGCCGCATCGAAGGCAGGGGTGGAAATGCTCACACGCTGCTTGAGAGCAGAGTTCGCCTATACCGGGGCAACGGCCAGCGTCGTGTACCCCGGCTGGACGGCCACGGCCATCGCCAAGGTTGCCTTCGGCGGAAACGCAACCGTGACAAAAATGAATGAGGTTGGATTTCCAGCGTGGCTGCGTCGGGCCATTCCCCCCGAGCAGGTAGCACGTGCGGTCGCGAAAGGTGTGCAGCATCGCAGGCCTCGCATCTACGCACCATGGCGGTGGGTTCCGTTCTCACTCTTCCGCGGCATCTTCGGTGTACTGACCGATGTCACGCTGAGTCGACACAAAGAAATGCACGCCCTCATCCAGCAGCTCGAGGCGGAATCAACGCACGGATAAACCATGCCGAAATATGATTTGACTAATCGAGTGGTGGCCATTACCGGCTCGACCGGCGGCTTGGGATCAGCGCTCGCCGCAGCGCTGCGCGCCAAGGGCGCCCGCCTCGCTTTGTTCGACCTGGACTTGGCCCAGGTCGAGGCGCAGGCAAAGACCTTGGGTGGCCTCTCCCTAGCCCGCGGCTGGACCGCCAACGTGCGCAGCATGGAGAGCCTGGAGGCGGCCATGGCGCAAGCCGCGGCGCATTTCGGCCACATTGACGTGGTGATCGCCAACGCAGGCATCGACACCATGGCGCCCATGGCCACGCTCAACCCGGAGGCATTCGAGCGCGTCATCGACATCAACCTCAACGGCGTCTGGCGCACCTTCCGCGCCGGCCTACCCTATGTGCAGAAGCAGCAGGGCTACCTCATGGGCATTTCCTCGATGGCTGCCTTCGTCCATTCGCCGCTCCAGGCATCCTACACCTCCAGCAAGGCGGGCGTTTGGGCCCTATGCGACAGCGTCCGGCTGGAATTGCAGCATCTGGGAGTCGGCGTCGGTAGCGTGCACCCCACCTTTTTCCCCACACCGATGATGGACGACGTCGTGGCTGATCCCGCAGGCCGTGCCTTGTGGGGCGGCAATGACAAAGGCCTTTGGAAAATGGTTTCGCGCGAGTCCGTTGTGCGCGACATTGTGGCCGGCATCGAGCGGCGCGCAGACATGGTGGTCGTGCCCAAGCGAAATACCCTCATCGCAAAAGCGCCCGGACTCTTCCGGCACTTCATCGAGCGGGCCGGGTTCCGTGGCAAAAACATCCAGCAAGCCATCAAGCTGGCATCGTCCACAGGCTGGAACTCGCCCGCAGAAGGTCATGGGGGCCATCCCGGCAATGTCGACGCATCGAAGCACCGCTAAGCGCGGCAGCGTTCGATAGATCAGCGATGAGTTGAAGAGGCCTCATCGCGCCACACACTCCGCGCTCTTCTCCCCGGGGAGCATCTATTCGCCAAGACCTTCAGTCAGGAATCGTGAAAGTTATGCCGGGGTAGAAGATAACAAGCGGGGCCGACGAACTGATTGGCACCGCATCGAACGGGTGCTTCATGAAATTCGCCATCCTCACCAGCAATCCCTCCAGCTTTGCGTACGTGTCGGCTTGCCTGCCACCGGACGTGACGTGCGTGAGATTCGACGACGCATTGGCGCTGTTGCGCGCTCGGCGTACCGAGGTGTTCGATTTGTTGATGATCGACGCCCAACTATTCGGTACGGCCGGCCAGCGGGTGCTGGCTTGGCGCGAGTGCAACGCCGATATGCGCTGGCCAACGCTGGTATTCGGCAACTTTGTCGAGCGCGAAGAAATGCTGGGCGTTTTTGACAGCGCTGTCGACGACTGGATCACCGGCCACTTCACTGCGGACGAGTTGGGGGTCCGTGTACACCGTATTCTGCGCGCCAAGCGCGGAACGCTGCAGACCGAACCAGGCACCGCGCAGGTGGTCGGACCCTACTGCTTGTGCCGGCTCACCCGGACAGTGACGTTGCACGGCACACCCATCCGCTTGACCGCCCGCGAGTTTTCCACGGCCTGGCTGATGTTCTCTTCGTCAGGTGCATTCCTGTCACGTCAGCAGATCGCCTCTGCAGTATGGGGAGCGGACGCCTGCGTTGCCCGGCGCTCGATCGAACAGCACGTCTACAAGCTGCGCAAGAAGCTGTGCTTCGGAGAAGCCACCGGTGTCGAGCTCAAGACGGTCTATTCGCGCGGCTACCAATTAACCGTGCGTGAGCCCGTCGGCCAGGCGGCGAAGGTTGGGGCTGCACGGCTGGTGGCAGCTTGAGAGACAAACGTACGGCAAACCGCTGTCATCGAATTCAACGAGATAGACGCACTGAAGGAAAAGCTCGCAGTTGGTGAGATCGCGTGCGTTCTCACGGAGCCACTTATGACGAACTAGGGAATAGCTGCCCGAAGACTCAAAAAAGCTCACGGATTGCAGCGATTGCGTTGACGAGCATTCGCACGCTGACCTACGGTTGCGCCATTAAAAAAAGATGGTCGGGTCAATACATGATGAAAAAATCCGTGGAACGCGCCAGCGTCGGCGCGGCGCCTAATCCTGTGCGTCGGGCGTTGTCATTGAGCCTGGGGCTCTTCCCCATGTTGCCGCTGCTGCCGGGGTGTGGCGCGGGTGTCGACGATGCCTCCGCGCAGGGGCAAACTCAGCCGCAGGACAAGGTAGGAGGTGGCGGCCAATCGCCGACCGGTCCGGCACCTGCGAAGCCCTTCCCTGAGTCCGTGCCGGCGTCGGTGAGTGGCGTCTTCCGCCACCCGGGGCTGCTGGTTACCGAAGATGACTTCACCCGCCTCCGCGCGCTCATCAAGGCGGGGCAGGAGCCGTGGACGACCTGGTGGAAGAAGTTGTGCGCTGACTCCCTCGTCAGCCTGGATGGCAAGCCCAATCCACAGGAAGGCGTCTACCGCCAGGACCGCAGCAAGTACGCGCTCTACCGCGACATCCAGCGCGCGTGGAGCCTGGCGCTGCGCTGGAAGCTGTCCGACCCGGAGGACAGGCGCTATGCCGACAAGGCAGTGGAAACTCTCGATGCCTGGGCCTCCACGCTGAAGGTGGTCGGTACCGTGCCCCCAGGATCCTCCGCGCCCGACGACCACACCTTCAGCCTGATGGCTGGCATGCAAGGCCACCAGTGGGCCCAGGTGGGGGAGATCATGCGCACCTATCCAGGCTGGGCGCCGGCAAACCTGAAGCGTTTCCAGGACATGCTGCTCAACGTTTTCGCCTCGATCTCGTCGTGGTTCCTCAGCGACGGGCGCATGGGGTCCCATGCCAACTGGGAAATGGCCTCGATGGTGGGCGCCATGGCCATGGGTGTGTTCTGCGACCGGCCCGACCTGTATCGGCTGGCCTGCGACTGCTACGCGGGCAATAACCGCGGGAAGCTCCGGAACTTCGGCAACGGTTCGATCGTGCACGGCGTCTATTTCCTGCACCCGGGCCATTTCGGGCAATGGGAAGAAAGCGGCCGTGACCAAGGCCATTCCACGCTGGGCATGTCGCTGGGCGGTGACTTGATGGAGATCGCCTGGAACCAGGGGGACGACCTCTACGGGCTGTACAACAATCGCTTCCTCTCGGCGGCCGAGTACGTGGCGCGCTCCAACCTGGTCGACGAGAACGGCAACAACTACCCGATGCCCTTTGCGCCCGAGCAGGATCCGACGGCGGCGCATCGGACTGTGAATTCTGTATGGAAACAGGTGAACTACGGCCAGATGGGCCGCAATGCCTGGGAGCCCATCTACAACCACTACGTCAACCGCCTGGGGCTGGCGGCGCCCAACGTCGCGCGCATGGTGGCGAAGTGTGAGCCAAACCAATTTTCGAACGGCGGGGACGATGTGATTTGGCCGACGCTGGTCCACCGCCGCCCGGACTACGCCGGGCCGATGAAGCCGCCCTCGGGGCTCACGGCCCATTTGCGCGGCGATCGCGTCGTGCTGTCGTGGTGGGGTAGCGTCGGCGCGACCTCGTATGCGGTCAAGCGCGCGAGCCAGGCCAACGGCCCCTTCAACCTGCTGGGCACCGTTTCGGCCAGCGAGGTGCTCACCTACAGCGATATACCGCCCAGCGGCGTCTGGTTCTACCAGATCACCGCCCAGGGCACCGGTGCCTCGAGCACAGGCTCCAGCGTGGCGCGCATCGCCGTTCCTGGTGAGGTCCGCCTGTCGATGCCGCTGAACGACCCGAACGGCACCGGCACGGTCGGCGCGCTACTGACCGCCGCTGGCACCACGACCTTGGTGCAAGGCACGCTGCTGGACGGCGCGACTTGGGGCGACGGACGCCTCAACGACAAAGCCATCGTGTTCGACGGCAACAAGGCCGGCCTGCAACTCCCATCGGGCATATTCAGTGGCCTCGAAGATTTCAGCGTGTCCATGTGGGCCTACGCGAATGGCTTGCGCTGGGACAGCTGCCTGTTCTTCGCGGGGCAGGATGCGAACGCAGCCATGGCCATCGCGCCCCAGTCCGGCCGGGGCGGGCTGCGTTTTGTGATCTTCGGCGCGACAGGCAAGGACGCGCAGGGTATGGAGGCGCCGTCGCCCCTGCCGATTCGCCGCTGGGTCCATGTGGCGGTCACGCTGCAGGGCAACATCTACCGCCTGTATGTCGACGGCACCGAGGTGGCGAAGTCTGACGAGATCCTGCTGTCGCCGCGCCAGATTGGCGACCAGGTCATCTTCCTGGGCCGCGATTGGGGGCATTCATCGTTCAACGGCCGCATCCAGGGGTTCCGCGTTCACGCGGGTGCCTTGAGTGCCGCGGAGGTTGCAGCGCTCGCCCGCTGATGTGACGCCACATCGCTCAATAGACGATTCTCTCGGACCTGAACACCTCTTCGCCCCACCTGGCACGTTGTTGGGAAGGCCGCCATGTCGGCCAGGTGGGTAGCCGTTCAATCTCGAGGGCTTTGTCGCGCTCCGCGTGCTGGAAAGCCTGATGCGAGGTGCCAAACTGCGCATGGCTATGCTTCAATGCCTAACGCCGCCCCACAAATCCTGGGAATTGGAAAACTGCAGGCCAGCGTTGTGAAGACGCGCGGCTGCGCTACAGGAGCCCTTGCAATGATCAACTTCGCCGTCTTGCCCTACTTTTTGCTAACGGTAGCGCTGGTTGTCGCCATTCCCGGGCCGAACACGATCTATGTGTCGACGGCCAGCGCCAGCCAGGGTTTCAAGTTCGGTCTTGCGTCGTGCTTCGGCATCATGCTGGGAACACTCGTTCACGTGTCCTTTGCCGCAATGGGCATCACTGCACTGCTGATGGCGTCCCCTGCTCTTTTGGGCGTGACTAAATTGCTGGGTGCCTCCTACCTCGTCTATCTGGGCGTCAAATCGATCACCAAAACGGTCGCCGATACCGATGCCGTGCGTCAAACGTCTCTGGGCCTTGGCGAATCCATCAAGAAGGGGCTCCTCGTCAATTTGCTGAACCCGAAGACCGCACTGTTCATCGCGGCTTTCCTCCCACAGTTTGTTGACCCTGCCTCCGGAAACATTCCCCTTCAAATCTTCTCGCTGGGCGTCATCCTGATCGTGATTGGCGGCATCAGCGACATCCTTTACGCCGCAGCAGCCGCCAAGATTGGGAGGATGGTGGCCAACACCCGCAAGACCCGTAGCGTTGGAAAGTACATGACGGGGGCCATCTACATTGGGCTTGGGATTGTGGCGGCCACAACTTCGAACGGCTCGACGAAGTAGCAGCGGAATGCTGTCATGCCAGCTGGTCATCATGGGCCGGCTTCTCATTTTCCTTTGCCATCGCGCTAATAGAGTGGCTCACAGAGTCTGAAAGCAGCGCATCCCGGCTTACATGAGAGCCTGATCAGCAAAGGTTCCGCCATTTCCGGATACCCCGTGCACGAACGGGATAACGCCCTTACGACACGTTCATAAGCTGCAATCGAGGCGGGAGACACCCCCGCCAAGTCGAGGACCAGCATCATGGACTATGCGTTCCAACATCAACTCGCGGGGCACGACGGCACTGTTGTGATCGGCGCCACCTATTGGCGCCCCCATGAGGAAGGCTCGCTCGCCCTTGGGGCACACCTCATCACGCCGCGCCTGGGGTATTGGCACCATGGCATCTACGTTGGCGACGGCAAAGTCGTGCACTACGCCGGTCTGTCGCGAACGTTCCACCGCGGCCCGGTGGAAGAAATCACCGTCGATCGATTTACCGCCGGCCGCCCACTCTTGGTTAGGCAAGATTGCCAACACAAGTTTCCCTCCCAGGTCGCGGTGCAAAGGGCTCGCTCGCGCGTCGGTGAATCCCAGTACCGGATTCTCACCAACAATTGCGAGCACTTCTGCAACTGGTGTCTGAACAACGAGCACCGCAGTGACCAGGCCGACAGGCTGCTCGCATGGCCGGGCGCACTGTCGCGCATGGTGCTGCGCGCAGTTAGCGCACTGCTCGGCCCTACTGGCCACGTTGACCGCCCCGATTCATACCCTGCCAGAGCTATTCAAGCCGCAATCACGACGTCGGCCTATTCCCGCGCGGACGCAGCTGCATTGCGCGCGTGACATCCGTTACCTCAGATCAATCGATCTCCGAATACCAGCAACGGACGGATAGCTGCAGCACGAACCGGATATATGCACACCGGACTCACAGTCCATCATGCAATCAAACGCGTCCCCAACAACTGGCGCAAAACGATTCTCAAAAGGCTAGGAGGCACCCATGAAAGATCTGAAAGGCAAGGTCGCCATCGTGACAGGCGGCGCCACCATCATCGGCGCTGCGGTCGTTCAGGCGCTTCGCAGCCACGACGTCAAGGTTGCCCTGTTCGACATCGATGCGGCCGGCGGCGACCGCGTTGCCACCACCGACCCCGAAGGCATCCGCTTTTGGCAAGTCGATATCGCAGATGACCAGCAACTGGACCGTGCCGTCGCCGACGTAGCAGCCCAATTCGGGCGCGTGGACTTCCTCGTGAATCTGGCAGCAACGTATCTCGATGACGGTGACAAGTCTGGGCGTGCCGACTGGCTCAAGGCACTGGATGTCAATGTAGTGAGTGCCGTCATGGCCGCGCGGGCTGTTCGTCCGCACATGGTTGCTGCAGGCGGCGGCGCTATCGTCAACTTCACCAGCATCTCGTCCAGCGTCGCGCAAACGGGCCGTTGGCTCTACCCCGTCTCCAAGGCGGCTCTGGTGCAAGTCACCCGAAGCATGGCGATGGATTTTGCGGCCGACGGCATCCGCGTGAACTCTGTCTCTCCCGGCTGGACCTGGTCGCGCGTGATGGACGAGATCACCCACGGCGACCGCGCCAAGACCGATCGCGTGGCAGCCGACTATCACCTGCTGCGCCGCGTGGGTAACCCCGAGGAGGTGGCCGATGTTGTCGCCTTCCTCCTCTCTGGAAACGCCTCGTTTGTCACCGGTGCGGATTACGCCGTCGATGGCGGTTATTCGGCCATGGGGCCCGAGCAAGCAAAACCGGCGATTCCGCGCCTGGCCGAATAACGCAGCCGATCACGCTACCTCAGACGGCTACGTCCGAACTTTCATCAAGGAGAACTCTCATGCGTCGAATCGCGATTGTGGGTGGTGGCCAGGCTGGCATGCCGCTGGCCTTCGGGCTGCTGGACAAGGGCTACGAAGTCACCGTTGTTTCCAACCGGACGCCGGACGACATCCGCAACGGCAAGGTCATGTCTAGCCAATGCATGTTTGACCCGGCGTTGCAGATTGAACGTGACCTCGGCATCAACGATTGGGAGCAAGCCTGTCCGCCCGTTGAAGGCATCGGCTTTGCCGTGCCACATCCGGAGCAGCCCGGCGCAAAGGTCATTGAGTGGAGCGCGCAGCTGGATCGCCCCGCACAGTCTGTGGACCAGCGTGTGAAGATGGCGTCGTGGCTCGAACAACTCGAATCGCGTGGCGGCCGGCTGGTGATCCAGGATGCAGGCATCGCCGAGCTCGAAGCACTGGCAGAAAGCAATGACCTCGTCATCCTCGCCGGCGGCAAGGGCGAGGTCGTCAAGCTGCTTGAACGTGATGCGGCGCGCTCCCCCTTCGACAAGCCTCAGCGTGCACTGGCGCTGACCTACGTGCACGGTCTGGAGCCGACGCAGGACTATTCCCGCGTGTCGTTCAACCTCATTCCGGGTGTCGGCGAATACTTCGTCTTCCCTGCCCTCACGCTTAGCGGCCCGTGCGACATCATGGTGTTCGAGGGCGTGCCGGGCGGCCCGCTAGATTGTTGGCGTGATGTCCGTACGCCGCAAGACCACCTCGCCACCAGCCTGCGCTTTCTGCAGACCTACCTGCCGTGGGAAGCCGACCGCGCACGCAATGTGCAACTGACCGACGACAAGGGCATTCTGGCCGGTGCATTCGCACCGACGGTGCGCAAGCCGGTGATGACGCTGCCGTCTGGCCGGCTGGTGTTCGGCCTGGGCGACGCTGTGGCCACCAACGACCCGATCACCGGACAAGGCTCGAACAACGCCACCAAGGCCGGCAAGGTCTACCTGGACGCCATCCTGGCACGCGCGGACCAGCCCTACACCCGCGAGTGGATGGAGGCGACGTTCGAGCAGTTCTGGGACTACGCCCAATGGGTCGTGCAATGGACGAACTCACTGCTGACCCCGCCACCGCCGCACATTCTCGGCTTGCTGGGCGCCGCACAGCAATCGCCCACGCTTGCCAAGACGATTGCGAACGGCTTCAACCACCCGCCGAGCTACTTCCCGTGGTGGGCTGACGCGCAAGCCTGCGAGCGCTTTGTCGCTGAACACCTAGCCGTGCCGGCTACGGCCTGAGGAGAACGCCATGTTGTCATGTCTCGCCCACGAGCCCACCACCATGCACGCCAACCGCCACAACACCTGGGGCAACGTCGACCTCGAACCCAAGGCGCTGCGCAACCTGTTCGGCAGCTACCCGACCGGTGTTGCCATTGTCACAACGCGCACGCCCGACGGGCGCTCAGTGGGCCTGACCATCAACTCCTTTGCCACGCTGTCGCTGGATCCGCCGCTCGTGCTGTGGAGCCTGGTCGACCGCTCGCCCAATCTGGCCACGTTCCGCGAGTGCACGCACTTCGCGATCAACATCCTGGCGAACGGTCACGAAGACTTGGCCAAACGCTTTGCCACTGCCGCCGTACCCGACAAGTTCGATGGCGTAGCGGTACAAGAAACACCGGAAGGCATCCCGGCGATCGACGGTGCAGTCGCCACGCTCGTGTGCGCACATGACGACTGCCGGCACGTTGGAGACCACCTGCTGCTGATCGGCCGGGTGGTGCGCACGGCCAACCAGCCTGGCACGCCGCTGGTCTTCCACGCGGGCCGGTTCACATCGCTGCACGCGGTTTCAGTCCTGTAAAGCGCTTCGTTATCCCGTACCGCTGGAGAACACCATGACGTCCACCCCATCCACGACGCTGTCCGCATTGACTGAAGGCCTGGCGCGCGGCAACGTCCGCGTTGTCGATCTCACGCAGACGCTGTCGCCTTCGTTTCCTGCGTTGCAATTGCCGCCGCAGTTTGGGCAGGTGCAGGCGTTCAAGGTCGAGCGCATCTCGCACTATGACGAGGCCGGCCCCGCGTGGTACTGGAACAACTTCTCGTGTGGCGAGCACACCGGCACCCACTTCGATGCGCCCGTGCACTGGATCACGGGGCGAGACTACCCAGGCAACAGCGTGGACACCATCGCCCCAGAGAACTTCCTGGCGCCGGCCGTGGTGGTGGACGCCAGCGCGCAAGTCCGCGAAAACGAAGACTGGTTGCTGACGGTGGAATTCTTGCAGGCCTGGGAACAGCGCCATGGGCACATCCCTGAAGGTGCATGGGTTCTGTTCCGCACGGACTGGTCGCTTCGCGTGAGCGACGCCGCCGCGTTCCTCAACTTGCGCGAAGACGGCGCCCACACGCCGGGGCCGACTCAAGAAGCGGTCGAGTGGCTGATCCACGAACGGAACGTCCACGGCTTCGGCGTCGAAACCATCAACACCGACGCGGGGCAGTCTTACGCGTGGCCGGTGGCCTATCCGTGCCACACGCTGATGCACGGCGCAAACCGTTACGGCCTGCAGTGCCTGAAGAACCTTGATCAACTGCCGCCGCAGGGTGCGGTGATCGTGTCGGCGCCGCTCAAGATCGAAGGCGGCTCGGGCAGCCCGCTGCGCGTGCTGGCGCTGGTGGAGTAAGCCATGGCCGCATCGTCGGATCCGCAAGTCATCTTCGTCGGCAGCGGCATCAATTCGCTGGTCAGCGCGGCATTGTTGGCCACGCGCGGCAAGCGTGTGATGGTGCTGGAGCGCAACGACCGGCTGGGTGGCTGCATCCGCACCGAAGAGCTTTTTCCCGGCTACCACCATGAGGTGATGTCGTCGTGGTACCCGCTCTTCGTGGGCAGCCCGGGCTATGCCGAGCTCAAGCCTGCGCTGGAAAAGGCCGGACTGACGTTCCTGTCTCCGGAATACACCACGGGTCTGGTTCGGCCAGACGGCAGCGGCCTGGCGCTCAAACAGGATCTGACCGATGCGGTACGGCGCCTTGATGCCGTGGCACCAGGAGACGGCACAGCCCTGGGCGCGATGGGTGCCCGCTTGTTCGGACAAGATGCGGAATTGACGTTCGGCCTGCTCAGCCAGAACCCCTATGGCTGGTCGATGCTCAAGCTGTTGTTCAGCCAATGGCGCAAGCGCGGCACCGACGGCCTCGCAGCCTTCGCGGCCGATTCGCTGGAGACGTTCCGGCGTTGGTCGGAACGCGCACTGAGCTCGGACTTTGCCCGCGCGCTGATCGCACCATGGGTGCTGCACTCCGGCCTCGGCCCCGATGATGCGGGCTCGGCCCTCATCGGCAAGCTCACCTTCGCCTCGGTGGTCAGTGGTGGCATGCCCGTGGTTAAAGGTGGCGGTAGCCGGCTTGTGGAAGCGCTCGCGCACGTTATTGAGCAGCACGGCGGCCACTTGGTGACAGGTGCATCGGTCGACTCCGTCTTGACCGAGGGACATGGTCGCCACCGTCGCGCCATCGGCGTGAAGACAGCAGACGGACAGACGCTCCATGCCCAGGAGGCTGTCGTGTGCAACGTCACGCCCCAGCAGTTGTATGGCCGCCTGCTGACTGACATGCCGCAACCGGTACGCGAACGCGCCGAAGGCTATCGGTATGGTCGCGGCGACATGCAGATCCACTTCGCGCTCAATGCCCCACCCGCCTGGCGCGAACCAGAGCTCGCCAAGGTCCCGCTCGTCCATCTGACCGAGAGCATGGAGCAGGTCTGCACCTCCGTCACGGAAGCCAACAATGGTCTGCTGCCGCGCCGTCCTACGCTGGGCATTGGGCAACCGACAGTAGCGGACCCATCGCGTGCGCCTGCTGGCGGTTGGATCCTGTGGATTCAGATGCAGGAACTGCCGACGCGGCTCAAGGGCGACGCGGCGGACGAGATTGCCGTGCCCGCCGACGGTCGCTGGACCGAAGCCATGCGCGAAGCCTTTGCAGACCGTGTGCAAGCGCGACTGGAGCAGGTCATGCCGGGGCTGGCACAACGCATCGTCGGCCGACGCGCCTACTCGCCGGCGGACCTGGAAGCGTTGAACTGCAACCTGGTCGGCGGCGATCCGTACTCAGGTGTCTGCTCGCCTGATCAGTTCTTCTGGCTGCGACCGTTCGCGGGTGGCCACGGTGCGCGTGCGCATCGCACACCGCTGGCCAACGTGTTCCATATCGGCGCCAGCACGCACCCCGGGCCGGGCCTGGGCGCGGGCTCCGGGTTCATGGTGGCCCAGCACCTCAGTCCTCGCTAGCGCCCCACACCTCACTCCACTGCATCGACCCGCCCTGCCAACCACGCAGGGCGCGGACGGTGTCGTCCCACGTTTTCTCAACCATGGTCAAGGAAAACGCCATGCGCAAGTCTGCAGTCATGAAACTCCTGCCGGGTGTGCTGGCCTGTGCCGCCAGCATCAACGCGGCGCATGCTACCGAAGGGGGCGGTCTATCCATCTATCCGGATGGGCTCGAAAACTATCTGGTGGGGGCGCTGCCACCGCCGGGCGTCCATGCGCTGGTGTACGCCGGCGCGGCGCGCTATGACACGCTGCGTGGCAACAGCGGGCAATCTCTCCTGCAGGACTTCAAGGTGGACGTCAACGTGCTGGCACCGCGTCTGATCTGGGTGACACCGGCACAAGTGTTTGGCGGGCAGCTGGCATTCCATGCCATCGCACCGCTGCTGGATGTCGACTTCCGCGCCAACGGTGCGCGCTTCAAGAGTTCGGGGCTGGGCGACATCACGTTCGGCCCGGCGTTGGGCTATCACGTGTCACCGACACTGCATTACGTGCTTGGCCTCGACATGTATGCGCCCACCGGCCATTACGATCGGACCGATCCCTCCAGCCTGGGCAAGAACTATTGGACTGCGCAGCCGGTTGCGGCCATCACCTACATGCAACCCACCGGCTTCAACGGTGATCTGAAGGTGATGTACGACTTCAACTTCCGCAACAACGCGACGGATACCCGATCGGGCCAAGCCATCCACGCTGACTACAGCGCCGGATGGGGCATCGGCAACGGCTGGGTCTTTGGCGTGGGCGGCTATGTCTACCAGCAGACCACGAATGATCAGGGGCCCGCTGCCGCACAAGGGAAGGCGCGTGCCCTCGCCGCAGGACCATCGATCCGCTACGCCAACGAGCGCGGCTGGCTGCTGACGGTCAAATGGCAGAAGGAATTCGAAGTGCGGAATCGCCCGTCGGGCAGCCAGTTCTATATCAAGGCGTCCATTCCGTTCTGATAGCAAAAGGCGGCATCCAAAGATGCCGCCTTGCTGATGCATGCGTTCACGCGCTTGCCGTGGCAATCAGAGAACGCTATCGGCGCCGCAACGTCTGGCTGGGGGTCTCCCCGTAGCGCTGCTTGTAGTCGTTGCTGAATCGGCCCATGTGCGCGAACCCCCAGCGCAACGCCACGCCGGCCACATTGCTGGCTTCACCACTCATGAACTCGGTGCGCGCACGCTCCATGCGCAGATCTCGCAAATAGTGCATCGGGCTCACGCCAAGGAAGTCCTTGAAGCCGGTGTAGAGGCTTCTCACGCTCACCCCGACGACTTGCGCCAGCTTGTCGGCACACACCGGTTCATGCGCATGCGCTTCCAGATAATCCTGCGCACGCCGGACGTGGCGCGGAAGAATGGTGCCGCGGCGCGCGGGTGCCGACTCGCTGTAGTTGTGCCGGTGGGAGACAAGCAGGACGGACGCCGCCAGTTGCTCGATCTGCGCAAGCACCAGCTTGTGCTGCGCCAGGTCGAGGCCCTGCGTCGAACAGTCCATCAAGTAGCTCAGCAGACAACGCCATTGCGCGCATTCGCGCCAGCGGAAGCCGAGTTCGAACTGCAGTGGCTGTTCCAGTGGGTGGCCGAAGTGGCCGACCAATGTGCGCTCCACCAGGGAACGTGACAGCCGCAACATCAGCTGTTCGTTGCCGGCGAGCCAACGCATCTTCGTTTCATCGTCCGGGCTGAGCACGGAGGCGATCTCGGGGCCGGAGTCGACATGCTGTCCGCCGCTGTCGACGATGGCGCTCCCGATAAGGGGCATCTGCACCAAAAAGAAGCTTTCCAGTGGGCCCGGCTCGATATCAACGGTGCCGCCGTACCGCAGCCGGCTGAGCGAGACATCGCCCAGCGGGGTGTAGTGCATCCGCGCATCCAGACGATCTCCCGCGCCAGCCAGTACCAAGCGGTGGGGCTTCATGACCCGCCCGACCATCGAGCGAACCTCGTCAATGTCGGTCGAGGCAAAGAGCAGCCGCTCCGGCGTGTACGGAAACGGGTCAAAAGCGGCCGACTGTGCAGCTTGACGCTGCGCTGGGGCCAGTGGGGGCGCGGAAGTCAACATGGCTTTTTGCCTCTATTTGGGCGGAGCGGGTACGGCCTCGATCACTTCGTGCCCACTCACGGAAAGTGAACACCACGTGCAAGACCCGTACCACCTTGCATGATTTTTCATGCATCTATGCTCAATCTCCGTTGTCATGGTATGCCTCGGCACCCAGGCCGCAATGTGCACCGCAGCATCCACAACCTGTTCACGCTCCTAGAGCGGCATCCACGCACAGAAATTTCTGTGATGAAGCAAGGAGTACGGCAATCGTACTCGCGCATCCGGGTTGCGCCACCTCAGGAAAACCCCGTCTCTCGACCCGCCTCTTATCCCCTTCTTGCGACCGCTATCCGCACTCTGCTGAAAGTGAAATTACATGATTATTCATGTATTGACCTTCCCTCACCGCGCAACGAAAGTGAAAGCCACGGGCACACATGCCGGATGAACCGAGAAGAGGAGCACCATGGCCGAGCGGTCGTTTTTGGAAGAAGTGAAGAAGCTGCGCCTGGGCGCGGGCGAGGTATTCAGCGGCGAGGGGATTCTGGCCGTTACGAAGGCCCTGCTCGAATCCGGCGTCGCCTATGTGGCCGGCTATCAGGGCGCGCCGATCTCGCACTTGATGGACGTGCTGGCGGATGCGCAAGACATCCTGGGTGAGCACGGTATCCGCTTCGAGAACAGCGCGAGCGAGGCAACTGCCGCTGCCACGCTCGCCGCATCGGTAAACTACCCGCTGCGCGGTGCGGTGACCTTCAAGGCGACGGTCGGCACCAACGTCGCATCGGATGCGCTGGCCAACCTGGCGTCGGGTGGCGTACTGGGCGGCGCGCTCATCATCGTGGGCGAAGACTACGGCGAGGGCTCCTCCATCATGCAGGAGCGCAGCCACGCGTTTGCGATGAAATCGCAGATGTGGCTGCTCGATCCGCGCCCCAACCTGCCCTGCATCGTGCAGGCGGTCAAGGATGGCTTCGACCTGTCAGAGGCCAGCAGCACGCCGGTGATGCTGCAAATGCGCATCCGCTCGTGTCACGTGCACGGTCAGTTCGTCACGTCCGCCAACCGGCGCCCTGCGTTCACCGTCAAAGACGCGCTTGAGAACCCCACGCGCGATCTCAGCCGCATTGTCTTGCCACCCGCCAGCTTCCAGCATGAAAAGGAAAAGGTGCAGGACCGCTGGCCCGCTGCCATCCGTTTCATCCAAGAACGCAAGCTCAACGAGTTCTTCTCAGAAGACGTGGCCGACGTCGGCATCGCCTTGCAAGGCGGCAACTACAACACGCTGATCCGCGCACTGCAGAAGCTCGGCTTGGCTGACGTCTATGGCGAATCCAAGATTCCGCTGTACGTCATGAACGTGGCCTACCCGCTGGTGGATGCGGAGTTCGAGCACTTCTGCAAGGGCAAGCGTGCCATCCTGGTTCTGGAGGAAGGACAGCCGAACTTCGTGGAGCAAAACGTCGCCAACATCCTGCGCCAGTTGGGCGTGGAAACCGCCTTGCACGGCAAGGATCTGTTGCCGATGGCGGGCGAATACAACACCGCGACGGTACTGACAGGCGTGCGTGCTTTCCTGGAGCGCTACGGTCACCTCGAACCCCAGCTTGCGCAGCCGCGCAAGCATCGCGTCATTCCGTTGACGGCAGTTGCCGCTGATCCGGTCGGCGCTGAAGCAATGGCCAGCCTCGGTGAGGATGTGGAGGTACTCCCGCCGTTGGAGGACGCCGTACACGCACGACCGCCCGGCTTCTGCACCGGCTGCCCCGAGCGACCGATCTTCACCGCCATGAAGCTGGTCGAACGGGAATTGGGTCCGCATCACGTCAGCGCAGACATCGGCTGCCACCTGTTCTCCATCCTGCCGCCGTTCAACCTCGGCAACACCACGATGGGCTACGGCCTTGGCGCGGCCGGTGCGGCCGCACTGAATGCACCTGCCGGCAAGCGCGCAATCTCCGTGATGGGCGACGGCGGCTTCTGGCACAACGGCCTGACCAGCGGTATCGCCAACGCGGTGTTCAACCGCAGTGACAACCTGACGGTCATCGTCGACAACAGCTACACCTCGGCAACGGGCGGGCAAGACATTCTGTCCTCCACCGCACTCAACCCCACGCGCAGCACGGGGCATGAGATCGAACAGGCCGTGAAGGGCGTCGGCGTTGAATGGGTTCGCACCATCAAGCGCACATACGACCTCAAGACGATGACGGCCACCCTGCGCGAAGCGCTGACCACCACAGCGAAAGGCCCGAAGGTGCTCATCGCGCAGAGCGAATGCATGCTCAACAAGCAGCGGCGCGAAAAGCCCAAGGTCCGCAAGGCCATTGCCGCCGGCGAGCGCGTGGTACGCGAGCGCTTTGGTATCGACCCGGACACCTGTACCGGCGACCACTCCTGCATCCGGCTTTCGGGATGCCCGTCGCTATCGATCCGCCCCAACCCCGATCCGCTGCGCCGTGACCCCGTTGCCACCGTGATCGATAGCTGTGTGGGCTGCGGTCTGTGCGGCGAGGTTTCACATGCGGCGGTGCTGTGTCCGTCGTTCTTCCGCGCGCAGGTCGTCAGCAACCCGACGCGCTGGGATCGCCTGCGTCAGCGCGTGCGCGATGGCGTGATCGGCTGGCTGCAAGGCCGCGACGCAAAGCGCCGGATGCGCTACGCGTTCTGACGCCGCAGGTCACTACACCTGTTTGACTCTTTCGCACCGAAACGCCCACCGCTGCGTGGTGCGTTCGGGCCCGCTGCACCGTTTTTCTGGAGCCCCATCATGACTGTTGAGCCCATCAAGATCGCCATCCTCGCCATGGGCGGAGAAGGCGGTGGCGTGCTCGCGGATTGGATCGTCGACCTGGGCGAAGCCAACGGCTATTTCGCGCAGACCACCTCCGTCCCAGGTGTCGCCCAGCGCACCGGCGCCACGATTTACTACGTAGAACTGTTCCCCGGCGCAGGCGATACGCCCACCCGTACGCCCGTGCTCGCGCTCATGCCCATGCCGGGCGACGTGGATGTGGTACTGGCATCCGAACTGATGGAGGCAGGCCGCGCAGTGCAACGCGGCTTCGTGACATCGGAGCGCACTACGTTGATCACCTCCAGCCATCGCGTGTACTCCATCGCCGAAAAGGCCGCCATGGGCGATGGCCGTGTCGACAGCGATACGCTGCTACGCCAAGCCCGCAAGGCCGCCAAGCACTTCCTCAGCTTCGATATGGCGGAGGCCGCGGAGCGCTCCGGCAGCGTCATCAGCGCAGTGCTGTTTGGCGCTCTGAGCGGCGCAGGCGTCCTGCCCTTCAGCCGCGAGCAGTTTGAAGCGACCATTGAACGCGGCGGAGTTGGCGTCAAACCGAGCCTGAAGGCGTTCGGTGCCGGCTACGCCAAGGCGCAGCCGGGGCAGCCGGACAGCGCCGCCGCCACTCAACGCACACCCGCCGGCCGGTCGTCCGCTCACCTCGCCCCCGTCGTTGCCGCACTCATCGAGCGCGCACGTCAGTTTCCGCCACAGGTGTCCGAGATCGCCATCGAAGGTGTCCGACGGCTGATCGACTACCAAGACCCGGACTATGCGGGCCTGTATCTGGACCGACTCGACGCGCTCTCCGTCGTCCCCGGTGGCAATCAGATCGATCTGCTGAGCGAAACCGCGCGCCACCTTGCTCTTTGGATGTCGTACGAAGACACCATTCGCGTCGCCGACCTCAAGACGCGCAGCACTCGCTTCGAGCGTGTGCGCGGCGAAGTCCGCGCGAAGGCAGACCAGCTACTGCAGATCAACGAATTCATGCACCCGCGCATCGAAGAGATCTGCGAAACGCTGCCAGCAGGCTTGGGGCGTTGGCTGGCACGTCCCAACTGGGCGCATCGCCTCGTCGACCGGTTCACCAAGCAGGGCCGCGTCATCCAGACCAGCTCGCTCGCGGGGTTCGTGCTGCTGTACACGCTGGCCCGGTGGCGCCGTTGGCGCCGGGTCACCCTGCGCTATGTCGTGGAGAACACACGCATCGAAGCGTGGCTGCAACGTGTGCGATCCGTCGCCGCCATCAATCCTGCCCTGGCCCTTGAAACCGCGCAGTGCCAACGCCTGGTGAAAGGCTACGGCGACACGCATGCACGTGGCCTGAAGAACTACGAAACGCTCATGACGGTCGTGGACCGCCACGCGACATCCCTCCCACCCCTGACCCTGCGCGAACTCCGCGATGCCGCGCTGGCCGATGAGCACGGCAACAAGCTGCGCGAGTGCCTGCAACGCCATGCCTTTTCCGTCTAGGGATAACGCCATGCACCCGAACCCATACCTGTTCAGCCGCCCGCACCGCATCCGGTTCGCAGAGTGCGACCCGGCCGGCATCGTGTTCTACCCGCAGTACTTCGTCATGTTCAACAACCTGCTCGAAGCCTGGATCGACAGCTTGGTGCCCGAAGGCTTTGCCGGCTACATCGGACAGCACCGCTACGGGTTGCCGACGGTCCGCCTGGAAGCGGACTTCCGCGCCATCAGCCGCATGGGCGACGACGTGATGCTGAACCTGGAAGTCGTGCGCCTGGGCGGCAAGTCCATGACGCTCGCGCTCACCTGCACGGGTAGCGACGGTGAAGTCCGCATGAGCGTCAATCAAGTGGTGGTGTCGACGTCGCTGCGGACGCACCGCGCCATCGATATTCCCGAGGTATTGCGGCAAGCCTTCAGCTCGGAACCCATCAACGAAACAAGGAGTGCATCGTGAAGATCGTCTGTCTGGGCGGAGGGCCCGCCGGTCTCTATTTCGGGTTGCTGATGAAGCTGCAAGACCCGACCAATGACGTCGTGGTCGTCGAGCGCAATCGCCCGTACGACACGTTCGGCTGGGGCGTCGTGTTTTCGGATGCCACCATGGGCAATCTGCGCGAGGCCGATCCGGTATCGGCCGCAACCATTGGCGACGCGTTCAACCGCTGGGATGACGTGGAGGTGCACTTCAAGGGCGAGGCCGTGCGCAGCGGTGGTCACGGCTTTATCGGGATCGGTCGGAAGAAGCTCCTGAACATCTTGCAAGCCCGGTGTGAGGAAGTGGGCGTGCAACTCGTCTTCGAACAGTACGTTGAAGACGATCAGGAGATCGCCCGCAAATACGGCGCGGATCTCGTGCTCGCATCGGACGGGCTGAACAGCCTGGTCCGTAAGCGTTATGCCGACACCTTCCGCCCTGACATCGACACCCGCAAGTGCCGCTTCGTGTGGCTGGGTACGAAGAAGATGTTTGACGCGTTCAACTTCATCTTCGTGCAAACCGAGCATGGCTGGTTCCAGGCACATGCTTATCGTTTCGAGGATGGCACGTCCACGTTCATCGTGGAAACGCCGGAGGAAACCTGGAAGGCCACCGGCATTGACCAGATGTCGCAAGAAGAAGGTATCGCTTACTGCGAAAAGCTTTTCGCCCCTTACCTGGACGGACACCCGCTCATCAGCAACGCATCGCACTTGCGCGGCTCGGCGATCTGGATCCAGTTCCCACGCGTGATCTGCGAGCGCTGGGTGCATTGGAACGATATCGACGGCAAGCACGTGCCGGTTGTGTTGATGGGCGATGCCGCTCACACCGCACATTTCTCGATCGGCTCCGGTACCAAGCTCGCGCTGGAAGACGCCATTGAACTGGCCCGTACGCTCAAGAACGTCGACGGTCCCCTTGAAGCAGCACTCGAGCACTACGAAGCCGTCCGTTCGGTGGAGGTGCTGAAAATCCAGAACGCTGCGCGCAACTCAACCGAGTGGTTCGAGAACGTCGCCCGCTACGCTGGTCTGGAGCCCGAGCAATTCGCCTATTCGCTGCTGACGCGCTCGCAGCGCATTTCGCACGAGAATCTGCGCGTGCGCGATCCGAAATGGCTCGAAAGCTATGAGCGCTGGCTGGCACAGCGCGCTGGCGTGCAAGCGCCGGACAACGCGCGCCCCTGCCCACCGTTGCTGACGCCCTATACCGTGCGCGGCATCACGCTCAGAAACCGCGTCGTGGTATCGCCCACGCTGCTGTATTCGAGCCAAGATGGCGTGCCGGGGGCTTTCCATCTTGTGCATCTTGGCAGCCGCGCAATGGGTGGTGCGGGCCTCGTGCTGACGGAGATGACTGCAGTGGCGCCCGATGCGCGCATGACGCCAGGATGCCCAGGCCTCTGGAACGACGAACAAGTTACCGCCTGGAAACGCGTTACCGACTTCGTGCATGGACACAGCGACGCGCGCATTGGCGTGCAGCTCGGCCACGCAGGGCGCCGCGGCTCCACCCAGTTGGGCTGGGATGCTCCAGACCAGCCGTTGCCAGAAGGTAACTGGCCGCAGATCTCGGCGAGTGCACTCGCCTATCTGCCCGGTCAATCCCAGACGCCCCGCGAGGCGACGTTGGACGACCTCGCCCGCATCCGTGACGAGTTTGTCGTAGCCACGCACCGCGCAGCCGCCGCCGGCTTCGACTGGCTGGAGCTGCAGGCCGGCCACGGTTTCCTGCTCTCAAGCTTCATCTCCCCGCTGACCAACCAGCGCACGGATACCTATGGCGGCTCGCTGGAGAACCGGCTGCGCTTCCCGCTGGAGGTGCTCGCCGCCGTGCGCGAGGCTTGGCCGAAGCACCTGCCGATCTCCGTGCGCATCTCCTGCACCGATTGGGCGCCGGGCGGCACCACGGTTGATGAGGCGGTGGAGATTGCCAAGCAGCTTCACCAAGGCGGCGCGGATGTTGTGGACGTGTCGTCGGGCGAAGTCACGCCCGATCAGAAGCCGGTCTACGGACGCCTCTACCAGACGCCGTTTGCCGACCGCATCCGCAACGAAGCCAATGTGCCGACGATCGCGGTGGGCGCTATCACGGATGCAGATCAGGTCAACGGCATTGTCGCTTCGGGCCGTGCCGATTTGTGCGCCCTGTCTCGGCCGCATCTGGCTGATGCCGCGTGGGTATTGCGCGAAAGCGCAAAGCTCGGTTGGCACGACGTCGAGTGGCCGCGCGCCTACCAGTTCGGCAAGGACCAGCTCGAACGCAGCTTTGCTCGCGGCAGAGCGTGAGCCACGCCATATCGCTCGGACAAGACCAAGGAGAATCGCAATGACGACAACCGCATACGACGCCCATCGCGAAAGCATCGCCGGCCGTGCTGACGTAGCGGACACCCCCGAGCTGATCGCCTACTACCGGCAACTGGAGCAATTGCAGGTGGGTGCGCTGTGGACGGTGGCGAACAAGATCGAGCCGTGGCAGCCCAAATCCGACTCTGTGCCAGTGCTCTGGCGCTACCGGGATCTGCGCGAACACGTGCTGCGTTCGGTGGCCCTCGTCTCGCCGGAAAAGGCCGGGCGACGTGTCATCTATCTGAACAACCCCGGCCGGCAGGATGTCTCGGCGGCTGTGGGTTGGCTGTATTCGGGTCTGCAGGTCATGCACCCAGGCGAGATTGCAACGGCGCACGCGCATTCCTCGTCGGCACTGCGCTTCATCATGGAAGGACGCGGCGCGTACACCATCGTCGACGGCCACAAGATGACGCTGGATGCCAATGATTTCGTGCTCACGCCCAACGGCACCTGGCACGAGCACGGTGTCGAATACGACGGTTTGCCCTGTATCTGGCAAGACGGCCTGGATATCCCTTTGGTCAACGCGCTGGAGGCCGGCTTCTATGCCGTGCATCCGCATCTGCACCAGGCCGTGAGCCACCCTGTCAATGACTCGACTGCACTATGGGGGGCGCCGGGCCTACGCCCGCACAACGCACACTGGAGCAAGCCCTACTCGCCGCTCTTCAAGTACGAATGGGCGCCGACATATGAAGCGCTCCTGCGCTATGCGCGCACCGCGGATGGCAGCCCGTTCGACAGCGCGCTCATGCACTACACCAACCCACTCACCGGTGGCCATGTCATGGCAACCATCGGCGCAAGCATGCAGCTACTGCGGCCAGGTTTTGTCGGCAAGGCCCATCGCCATACCGGCAGCTTTCTATACCAAGTGGCAAAGGGTAGCGGCTATTCGATCATCAACGGCCAGCGCTTCGACTGGCGCGAACGCGACATCTTCTGCGTGCCCTCGTGGGCATGGCACGAACACGTCAACGGCAGTGATACCGAAGATGCCTGCCTGTTCTGCTTCAGCGACCTGCCAGTGATGGAAAAGCTCGGTCTCTATCGGGAAGAGGCCTTGGCCGACAACGGCGGACACCAACCTCGTCTCGATCCCACAACAACCTGAGCTGGCAACTGCCGACGCTCCCCAATCTGAACGCTTCCTGGAGAACCACTATGCGACTCGTCACCTTCCGCGCCCATGTGAATGCGGCCGCGCGCCTCGGCGCCATCGTAGAGAACTTCGTTGTCGACTTGGAATGCTTCGGCGCCCACGTCGGCTGCGACCTGCCTGCCGACATGCTGGACTTCATCGACCTCGGCCCGCAAGCCGTGGCCACGACCACCGATCTGCTCAATGAGTACCACGGCAACTGGCCGCTTGGCTGCGCCGTCCCGCTGGCCAACGTCAAGCTGCTCGCACCGATTCCCCGCCCGCGCAAAAACATCTTCGGCATTGGTCTGAACTACGTCGAGCACGTCGCGGAATCGAGCCGCACGCTGGACACCGCGAAGGAGCTTCCCAAGCAGCCCGTCATCTTCAGCAAGCCGCCGACCACGGTGATCGGCCCGGGAGATGCCATCGAGCACAATGCCGCCATCACTCAGCAGTTGGACTGGGAAGTGGAACTGGCTGTCGTTATCGGCACGCGTGCCAAGCGCGTCAGCGAAGCCGACGCGCTCAACTACGTGTTCGGCTACAGCCTGCTGATCGATATGAGCGCACGCGACTGCCGCCGCGCCGGGCAGTGGATCTACTCCAAGGGCCAGGACACGTACGCCCCCTTCGGCCCCGTCATCGTCACAGCCGATGAGATTCCCGATCCGCACAACCTGCACCTGAGCCTGAAGGTGAATGGCGTCACCAAGCAGGATTCCAACACGCGCCACATGCTGTTCAAAGTGCCGGCGCTCATTGCCGACATCAGCGCCGGCATCACGATGGAGCCGGGCGACATCATCGCCACCGGTACGCCGGAGGGCGTGGGCGCGGGTCGCAATCCGCAGGAATGGGTCTGGCCGGGCGACATCATCGAAGCGCAGCTTGAGAACATCGGCGAGTTGCGCAACCCGGTGGTGGCAGTCGGTGATGCAGCAAGCGCCATCGCCAGCCAGCAAGAGCGCCGGGCCGCCTGAGCGACCAACCAAGGCGCTTGAGCACCCTATCCCCTCCAGCCATGAAGACACCGCGCGTGTCTGCATGGCGTTCATTGCGGACACCATCATGCTCGAACTTCCACAATTCAAGGCCGCGGCCGTACAAGCCGCGCCGGTATTTCTCGACACGGATGCCACGGTCGACAAAGTCTGCCGGCTGATCCAGGAGGCAGCGGAAAACGGCGCACGCCTGGTCGCCTTTCCCGAAGTGTTCGTAGCGGGCTACCCCTACTGGAGCTGGATCATGAATCCGGTTGAGGGCAGCCCTTGGTTTGAAAAACTAGCCCGTTCAGCCATTGAGCTGCCCGGCCCGGAAATCATGAAGATTACCCAGGCCGCAGCGCGCCACAAGATCAACGTGGTGGTGGGTGTCAACGAGCGCAGCCGTACCGGCATCGGCACCCTCTACAACACGCTCGTCACCATCGCCGACGATGGCCGCATCCTGGGGCGTCATCGCAAGCTGGTGCCGACCTGGGCAGAAAAGCTGACCTGGGCACCCGGCGATGCATCGGCCCTGCGCGTGCATGACACCAGCATCGGCCCGCTGGGCTCACTCGCGTGCGGCGAGAACACCAACACGCTTGCGCGCTTCTCCTTGCTCGCGCAAGGCGAACTGGTGCACGTTGCCAGCTACATCTCGTTGCCGGTCGCGCCGCCTGATTACGACATGGCGGAAGCGATCAAAGTCCGCGCGGCTGCGCATTGCTTCGAAGGCAAGGTTTTCACCGTGGTGTCGTGCTCGACTGTCTCGGAAGAGATCATCGAAGCCATGGCTGCCACGCACCCACAGGCGCGCGAGCTTCTTGCACGACGCAATAGCGCCTTCTCGGGCATCTTGGGACCGGATGGCCGTGTCATCGGCCAGCCCCTGATCGACCAGGAAGGCATCGTCTACGCCGACATCGACCTGTCGCGTTGCATCCAGCCGCGCCAGATGCACGACATCACCGGCCACTACAACCGCTTCGACGTGTTTGACCTGCGGGTGAACCGCCGGCCCTTGCAGGCTGCCTACTTCGGCGACGCGACTGGCCAAGCCAGCACTACCGCCGCCGAAACGGCAACAGAATCCGAATCCAAATGGGAGACCCTCTTGTGAGTACCGTTCGCACTTACCGCATCGGCCAAATCGTTCCATCTTCGAATACCACGATGGAAACGGAAATCCCGGCCATCTTGCGTACCCGTGAGCTGACGCAACCTGAGCGCTTCACTTTCCACTCCAGCCGCATGCGGATGAAGCACGTGACAAAGGAGGAGCTGGCCGCCATGGACGCCGACAGCGATCGCTGCGCGCTCGAACTCTCCGACGCCCGCGTCGACGTGCTCGGCTACGCCTGCCTGGTCGCCATCATGAGCATGGGGCTGGGTTACCACCGCGTGTCGGAAGCACGGCTGCACCAACGCACGCAGGAGAATGGTGGCCCGGCGCCCGTGGTGACCAGCGCCGGCGCGTTGGTTGACGGCCTCAAGGCGATCGGCGCCAAAAAGGTATCGCTGCTAGCGCCGTACATGAAGCCGCTGACACAACTGGTCATCGACTACATCGAGAACGAAGGTATCGAAGTGGTCGACAGCATCTCTCTGGAGATTCCTGACAACCTGGAAGTCGGCCGGCAAGACCCGCGCGCGCCGATCGAGATCACGAAGAAGCTGAAGACCACGGGCGTGGATGCCGTTGTAGCGTCTGCATGTGTGCAGATGCCGTCGCTGCCGTCCATCCAGGCGATCGAAGACCGGGTCGGACTGCCGGTGCTGTCCTCTTCCGTTGCGACCACCTATCTGATGCTGAAACGACTGGAGCTGAGTACCGAGGTGCCTGGTTTCGGGTCGTTGCTCTCGGGAAGGTACTAAGGTGCGGGGGCCACGCTGGCCCTCCTCCTGGGAGGATGGAAAGGTAGAATCTTCGCTGTGTCCAGGAGATGACGGGGCGGCGAAGGAGATGAGCAGCACCAAGGCGTTTGTCGATAACTACCTACCGGCCCTGCTCGGCCAGGCGTGGTACCTCGTGTCAACCCAATTCCATGAAGTGGTGGAGCAGCATGGGCTTTCCGTGCTGGAGTGGCGCGTGCTCTCTACGTTGGCCAGCAACGGCCCGATGACGATCTCCGTGCTTGCAGAAAAAGCCGTGAGCAAGCAGCCGACCGTCACACGGTTGCTGCTGCGCCTTGAAGCGCAGGGGCATGTGGAACGCGCGACCAGCCGTGATGATCGCCGCTACACCCTTGTCCGCGTGACACGTAACGGCCGGCGCCTGGTCGCTGGCCTGATTGCCATGGCGCAAGAGCATGAGCGAACGATCCTGGAGCCGCTTGGGCAGCAAAAGATCGACACGCTCAAGGACATCCTGCAAGAGATCATCAGCAGGCATCGTCCGTCATAGCCAAGCTGCGTGTTATCTGGGCCGGTACATCCTGAACCGGCCTTCCGGCAGTACCTGGAAATAGTCGGCAAGCCCGCCTCCACGCAAAATCGGCTGCGCCGCGGCCGTGTCGTAAATCCCGTCGCACAACAGCGCGCGGTCGATGTGTACGGCGACCACCTCACCGAAGACCATCCAGGTGTTCAGCGTCGTCCCATCAAGGCTCGCCAACTGCTGCACTTGCGTGACCTTGCACTCGAGCGCCACGGGACTTTCCGCCACGCGCGGCGGCGCCACTTCGATTGATGCCACGGGCGTTAGATCAGCCAACTCAAATTCGTTGACACCCGGCGGCGCTTCAATACTGGTCTGGTTGATCTGTTCCGCCAGGTTCCGCGTGGCCAGGTTGTAGACGAACTCACCGGTTGCTTCAGCATTGCAAACACTGTCTTTCTTCCCAACGCTGGAGAACGCAACCAGCGGTGGACGATAGTTGAAGATATTGAAAAAGCTATAGGGTGCAAGGTTCAAGCGGCCCTCCGTGTCGCATGTTGAGATCCAACCGATCGGCCGAGGTCCGAGAATCGCTGGAATTGGGTCATGCGGCAGGCCGTGACCGTCGCGCAATACGTAGCTATGGAGGCTATACGGATGCATCGTTGAAGGGCCCAAAGGTGAGCTGAAAGTTGATGGTCAGAACTTAGCTCAACCTATGCCCCGATTTCCGCGACCGCCTCAACAAACTACCGAAAACGGCTGATCATGACCGAGACCGGATAACGGCTCGTGCACGTCCAGCACTTAGCAGCACCGGCATTCATCGATGGCTTCCCCGGTACAACGCTCTATGCCGGCCGATCAGATCACCCACGTTATCGAAATAGCTCTATCCATCTCGAACTCGCGAGCTGAGGATATTCGCTACGAGTTCGTTGATCGCCTGACGGCTGGGTGATGCCCGCCACCTACCGAAGAAGAGTCTGTGTCTATCTTCGCGCACTACGTGGCGTGAGTGCACGCAATGGCGCTGGAGCAACGCTTGCGGCATGAGGAACCAACGGTTGCGCACGCCGCTCAAGCGGCTTTTCTTTTGCGGCGGTTAACAATGCACCACTTCAATCGGCTCGGCCGGCGGTGATGCCAATGCAAAACTCGCATTCAGGTTGGGCGGTGGCGGGCGCCGGCTTCTTGCTCAACAACCCGGTGCTGATCATCGCGGGCTCGCCGGTCGGCTCTTCCGGTGCCATCCTCTCGGTCACAACGCCGGCAACTCTGCCACCAATTTTCAGAGTTGGGCGCGCTCGTGTGGTGTCGTTCAGCCAATCGAAACGGCCGAGCCATCAGTGCCTCTTCTTTTTGCGCTGATATTGACTGACTTTGGGAAAGAGCTTTGGTTTTGCGTGCATCTTTGCTACCCGCAAGCTGATGCCCCCTAACGTGCCGGCGAATCGCTTGCGGGAGCAAAGATCAGTGCATCTGTTGCGGGGTGGCTATACAGCGGCGTTTCTGGGAAATCAATTGCGCATAGCATTACTTCGCCGCACTCCCACACATCCAGGTCGCCTTGCGCAACCCGGCGGATGCAACCAGTCGCATTAACTGTGTCTGCCAGTCTCGCCTATTGTGTCGTCAGTCGCAGAAACTATGTCATCCGACACAACACGGGCCTTGAAATCCATGAAGAGCTGTATATATTTACAGTAACTGTACATTTATACAGTTCACACCATGGACGACCTGATCCGCATCGAAAACGAGTACGACCGCCAGACGGTGCTCTGGCTGCGCGAGCGCCTGGGTGAACAGGCGTTGAACGAAGTGGTGATCCGCATGGAGAGCCACGGCCGGCCCTATGCATCAGATGTCTGCCGCACGCTGGGCCTGACGCCACCGCCGCGCAAGCGGGCAAGCCGTGCACGGCCGCTTAACCGTGCCGTGGGCGAGGCGTATCTGGCCACCATTCGCGGCATTTTGCGAGCAGGCCGGCACGCTGCTGCTTAAACCATGCCCGGCTTAAACCGCCAGCGTTGCGGCGGTTTCTTCGCGCAGCCAAGTCAGCCACGCGCCGGCTGCGGTATCTGGCTGGATGGGCTTGCTCGCCAGCAGGTAATACGCCGAGCCATCGCGCCGGAAACCCTCCGGCGCCACAAGCCGCCTATCCGCAAGGTCGTCCCCCGCCATCAGCTTGGAGGCGATGGCGGTGCCCTGACCCGCAGCGGCTGCCTGCAAGCTCAAATAGAAATGTTCAAACCGCGCCTCTGGCGAACGCCCGCCGGGGCGCGGTGACTCGCTGACGCGCCGCCACGTCTGCCAGGCATCGGGGCGTGTTGCCGTGTGCAATAAGCGACGGCGTGCGGCAGCATCGGCTTGCGGAGCATGCACGGGCCCGATCCACTCCTCGCAGATCGGCTCCGCACAGAGGTGTTCCGGCCAGGCAAAGTCGTTGCGGCGCAGGGCCACGTCCACGCCGGTACGCGCAAAATCGATCGGCCCGCCTGCGGCAAACAAGTGCACCTGCACTGCCGGATGCCGCGCCTGAAAGCGTGAGAGCCGAGGAATCAACCACCGCATCGCCAACGTCGGTTCACACGACACCACCAGCGCGGACGACGTTGCCCGCCGCGCGATCCGGTCAATGCTGTCCGTGAGAATGGAGAACGCATCTGCCGCCGCCGCGCGTAGCTGCTCGCCGGCCGGCGTCAGGAAAACGGCGCGGTTACGGCGCTCAAACAACGGCACCCCTAGCGATTCCTCCAGCAACCGGATCTGGCGGCTCACCGCCCCATGCGTGACATGCAATTCGTGCGCGGCACGCACAAAGCTGGCGTGCCGTGCAGCGACTTCGAATACACGCAGGGTGTTGAGCGGAGGTAGCGCCATCTGTCAGTTTTTCTCACGGAAAAACGGCATGATAAATCGATTTTCGGCAGTGGCCCGCTCGGCCAGAATTGGCGCATTCCCACTTGCAATGACACGTCGATATGGCCGAACTGCTTGCTGTTGCCCTCATCACCCTCTTGGCTGTCATCAGCCCCGGCGCGGACTTTGCCATGGTCACGCGCAACAGCCTGCTGTATGGCCGGCGCGCGGGCGTGTTGTGTGCTCTGGGAATTGCGTTGGGCGTGCAGGTGCACGTGCTCTACACGATGTTCGGCGTGGGGCTGCTGATCGCGCATGCGCCAGCGCTGCTGCATGCCATCAAGCTGGTGGGCGCGGCGTACTTGGTGTGGATCGGCTGGAAGACGTTATCGGCCAAGGGGGCCCTGCCGGGCGACACAACGACAAGCCATGACGCATGCCCCACGCTCTCGACCGGCGCGGCGCTGCGCATGGGCTTCTTTACCAACGCGCTGAACCCCAAGACCACCCTGTTCGTCGTCAGCACCTACACGCAGGTCGTACATGCCAGCACGCCGCTGGCTGCGCAATTCGGCTACGGGTTGTTCATGTCGATGGCGCACGCGGCGTGGTTTGCGCTGGTGGCAACGGTGTTCGCCTCGGGTGCGTTGCGGCGCGCGTTATTGGCGCGGCAGCGGATGGTCGATCGCGTCATCGGCGTCATCCTGATCGGGCTTGGACTGGCGTTGGGCGCGGCGCGATTGGCGTGACATCGTGCAAAAGCCTGCGTTGAAGCGATCCGGCATGCACGCACGGCACCATGGCGATTGAGCCTTACCGCTCCTTGCACTACCTTGAAACGGTCAGTGACCGTATCCCGCGCTCCGGTGCACGGTCACTGTCGTTTTGGTTAGGGAGTGTGGTTCATGCTGCATAGGCGGGGGCTCGCGTGGCGCGGGCGTTTGCCTGATGCCTGAGGCCAGACACGATCATGCCTATGCGCTTTCAGGATCGCGCGGATGCCGGCCGGCAACTCGCCGATGCATTGGCTGCGGCCAACCTGCCCGCACCGCGCATCGTGCTGGCTCTGCCGCGTGGCGGTGTGCCGGTCGGGCACGTCATTGCGCGAGCGCTGGGCGCAACACTTGGCGTACTGCTGGTGCGCAAGCTCGGGGCACCGCTGCAACCGGAGTTGGCACTCGGTGCGCTGGCTGATTGCGGCGCAGGCATGCTGCCGCATGTCGAATGGAACATCGAGCTGATGCAGACCCTGCAGCCATCGCAGGCGTATGTCGATGAGGTGACAGCGCACGAGTTGGCCGAACTGGAACGCCGCCGCGCACGTTATGGCGTGACACCTCTGCCGCTTGCTGGCGCCACTGTCATCGTCACGGATGACGGCATCGCCACCGGAGCCACGGTGCGCGCGGCATTGACTGCAGTGCGGCGGGCCGGCCCGGGGCGATTAGTGCTCGCCGTGCCGGTCGCGCCAGAGACCACCTGGCGCACGTTGCGCACCGAAGTGGACGAGGCCGTGTGCCTGATCGCCGCGCCAGACTTCAGCTTCCAGGCCGTCGGCCAGTACTACGACGATTTTGAACAGACCGAAGACAGCGAAGTGATCGCGCTGTTGGCCGATGCCCGGCAGCGCGGTCCCTAACGTCGGATCCGTGCGATCAGGCTGTGTGCAAGCGCCCCTTACGCTCGATGTCCGGCAGGAACACTGTCAGCAGCCCGATGAGCGGCAGGAACGAGCACAGGTGATACACGTTGTAGATGTCCGTCGCATCGGCCAACTTGCCGAGCACCGCGGCGCCAATGCCACCCAACCCGAACGCAAACCCGAAGAACAGGCCTGACACCATCCCCACCTTGCCGGGAATCAGTTCCTGCGCATACACGAGGATGGCCGAGAATGCCGAGGCCAGCACCAGTCCGATGACGACCGTCAGCACCGCCGTCCAGAACAGGTTGGCGTACGGCAGCATTAGCGTGAACGGCGCCACACCCAGGATCGACACCCAGATCACCACCTTGCGGCCAACGCGGTCGCCAATCGGCCCACCGACGATCGTGCCCACCGCCACCGAGAACAGGAAGAGGAATAGGAACAGCTGCGACGTCTGCGCCGACAGGTGGAACTTGGTGATCAGGTAGAACGTGTAATAGCTATTCAGGCTCGCCAAGTAGAAGTACTTAGAGAACAGCAGCACGACCAGCAGCAGCATGGCAAACGCCACCTGCTGGCCTGACAGCTTGACCGCTGCATACGCACGGCCACCCGCCTTGCGACCATGGCCCGCAGCGCGCTCGCGCTTGTACCAGCCGCCCACGTGATAGAGCACGAAGATGGCGATGAGCGCCGCAATCGAGAACCACGCCAGGCTGTGCTGCCCATACGGCATGATGATGAGCGCCGCCAGCAGCGGACCCATGGCACTGCCCGCATTGCCGCCCACCTGGAACAGCGATTGCGCCAACCCATGCCGCCCACCCGACGCCATGCGCGCCACACGTGACGATTCCGGATGGAAGATCGACGAGCCCGTACCCACCAGCGCCGCCGCCAGCAGCAACGTACCGAAGTTCGGTGCCACCGACATCAACACCAGCCCCACCAGCGTGAAGCCCATGCCCACCGACAACGAATACGGCTTCGGATGCTTGTCGGTATAGAGCCCGACCATCGGCTGCAGCAGCGAGGCGGTGATCTGATACACGAGCGTGATCAGCCCGATCTGCGAGAAGTCGAGATGGAAGTTGCCCTTGAGCAGCGGATAGATCGCCAGGATCAACGACTGCATCATGTCGTTGAGAAAGTGCGCGAAGCTGATGGCGCCAATCACGCCAAAGCCGGTTGTACCGGCGGTGCCGGCCTGCAGGGCGGGGGGCGCCGCAGGCGTGGGCACATCAGCGGCGGTACCGTTTGCGGTGGTTTCCATGGGGACGTTTGCGGTCAAAAAATTGCAGCGAGGAGCCGTCAATCATGCGCCTAAATAGTGCAGGCGCGTTACCGCAAGTTCGACAATGATTAGCGCAAATCGGACAATTTACTGTCCAGGCAGAAGCGTCAGGCGCAGCGGCGCCATTCATGCTCCGTGGCGCTCCGATTTCCCGCAAACCCGCGCCGCGCTTGCCTCGGCAGGTAGCTAACCTGTTAGCCATTTTCGCGCGCGCGGTTACTCCGTTCGGAGCATGGCCGCTCAGGAGACGCTTTCTATACTCGCCAGCATAGGCCCCTGCACGACGCTCCTGCGCCAGTGCTGACGGCCAAGACGGAGCCAATGCGTGCGCCATTGCATTAACACGCCCAGCACTCCGCAATCCGAACCGGTGGCGCATCCAACGGATGCAGCACATTGGTCAGCCAAGGAAGGGGAGCGATGAAGATCCTGCTAACGGGAACGCTATGCCGCGCGATGGGAAACCTCTTCTATCTGGCCTTGCTCGACGACCGCGTCGTCTGCTGCTTCGTCACGTCCGAAGCGGTGGAATGGACCGGCACCGCCACGCGCCCACCGCCCGCTTCGTCCCCGTGTACCGGCCCTCGGCTCGCTGACGTCTCTCGGTCAGCGAGTTATTGCGCGCCCCTCGTCCCGTAGGGCGCGCTCTTTTCTGCCGATGCCGTCAGCGCGAGGAGCGCTGGCGCATCACCACAGCACTGACGTGTCAGCCGATCAACCCGGCGTCCGTCAGCTCGCGTTTCATGTAGGCGTACAGCACCGGGGCGGCAATCACGCCGCCCACGCCAAACAGTGCTTCCATCACGATCAGCGCCAGAATCAACTCCCACGCGCGCGCATCGATGCGGCTGCCGATGATGCGCGCGTTCACGAAGTACTCCAGCTTGTGCACCACCATCAGGAAGATGAGCGAAGCCACCGCCAGTTCCAGCGATGCCGTCACGCTCATCACCACGATGGCTGTGTTGGAGATGAGGTTGCCTGCCACCGGAATCAGCCCCGCCACGAAGGTCAGCAGGATCAGCGATTTGGAATACGGCACGTGTTGCCCGAACAGCGGCAACGCGCCAACCAGATAGATCGCCGCCAGCGCAGTGTTGAGCGCGGAGATCTTCACCTGCGCAAACACCACCGCTTCAAATGCAGCAGTCAGCCGGCCCAGACGGTTCAGCAATGCTGCAGCCAGCGGCTTGTGGCGCGCGGGGTCGGGCCTGTCCGACCACGCCACCATGGCGCCCAGGATCAACCCGATCAGTGCCAGCACGCTGTGGCGCAGCCCGTCGATACCGACCGTGGACACCTGATGGCCATGCTCCTTCAACATCTCCACCAGACGCACGCGCAGGTCCGATACGGAGTTCGGGATGTAGTCCGCCACCGATGCCGGCAGCGAAGCGCGCAGGTTGTCCAGCACGTCAGCCACCCGCGTGAGCATGCCCTCCAACCCGTGCCCATGCTCCACCAGTCGGCCGATGCCCAGGCCGATGCCCGCGAGGATGAGCGTGGCGATCACGAACACCCCGACCACCGCCAACGCCTTGGCATGCCGGGAAAAAACGCGCCGCTGGCGCAGCTTCGCCTCCAGCTTGCGTGACAGCGCATAGACCAGAAAGCCCGCAATGGCAGCCGGCAGCAGGCGCAGCCAGAGCACCGTCACGATCATGGCGGCCACGAGTACATAGCTGACCGCCCGAATGGCGCGGGCGTGGTTATTGGGAGGAAGCTTCGTCATGAAAACAGGCCGGCAGCAATGTTGATGGAGAGCGCAAGAATGCTCGTATTAAAGAAGAACGACAGCAGCGATTGCCCCAGCACCGCCCGGCGCATGGCGCGCGATCGGATGCTGATATCTGCCGTCTGGCTGGCGACCGCGATCGTAAAGGAGAAGTAGAGGAAATCCCAGTAATTGGGCTCGAGTTCGCGGTCGGGAAACTGCAGCGGCGGCGCATTGGGCGTGCGGTAGTACAGGTGCGCATAGTGCACGGTGAACATCATCGGGACCATCAGCCATGCGCCGACCACCGTCACGCCGGTCAGCGCGTAGTGCCACGCTTGCGCATGGCCCGCGGACTTGGCTGTCACCAGCTCAAACGCAATCGCCACCATGCTGGCAATCACGCCCAGGCATACCACGGCCAGCACCGCCGAGGCGCTCGCGTCTTCACGCCGGGCCACGGCACGGATGCGGCGCGGGTCTGCCCGCAGCATCATCACGGCGATCAGGATCAGGTACGTCCACACCGCGGCATCCCAGCCGAGCAGCGTGCGTGTGAGCCAGCCCTGCCCCCCTGGTACCACCACGCCAACGATCGCGCCCAGCGCAAACGCCAGCAACAGGCGCGGCCGGGCAGCGGCAAATCGTGAAATCGGAAAGGACTCGTCTTGCGCAGTCACATGGGCCTCTTGTGCGTTTCGAGCATCAAATTGAGGCCACATGGTAGCCGCTTCAAGACAGCGTCAGCATGGACGCGAAGGAGCGCTTGCAACGCTCCTGCACCCGTTCGTGCGTCTGCAGTTGGTCCGCGGTGACGGTGGCGTCCGGGTACACGCGGCACATGCCGACGATGGCGATCTCCAGCGAGTTGTACGAGCCCGCCTGGAATTGGAACTGCTCCAGCACCGTATCGTCGGTATCTCGCACGGTGATCTGGAACGGGCCCGGTGTGACGGTGGCGCAACCGGCCAGCGCGGCCGCTGCCATCAGCGCAGAAAGGCCGCCCAACGTGCGCGCTTTGCGGCAAAGAACAGAAAGACAGTGAGAGGCCTGCATCATGTAGGGTCTTGCGCATCGATGGTGGTCAGACGCCGTCGGCAGCGCGGGGTTCATCGATACCGCGCGGGCTCCCATTTATACCTGCTCTTGATGTCAGCACGTGTCGCGCCCAAACAAAAACGCCCGCTAAATGCGGGCGTCTTGCTGAGCGGATGAGCCGTCGGTGGCTCAGGGGCATTGCCTTAGGCGGCAGCACCATCGGTGTACGGGTTGAACTTGTCACCGACCTTGGCGCCTTCGGTGTAGGGGTCGAACTTGCCAGCGCGGGCCAGCGCGCCTTGGGTGTACGGGTCAAACTTGTCGCCCACCTTGGCGCCTTCGGTGTACGGATCAAACTTGCTCCCCGCCTTCGCGCCTTGCGTATAGACGTCGAAGCGTTGGCCGACTGCGGCGCCTTGCGTGTACACGTCGAACTTCGTGGCGGCCAGTGCGGGCACGGTGGCCAGGGCGATCAGGGCTGCAATCAGGGTGCGTTGGGCTTTCATGATGTCTTCTCCGGGATGGGCGCAGCGCGTCGGGCAGTGGCTCGTTTCGAGACCGGTTTTCGCTGCGGCGCCGCATTCGATGAAGTCATCGTAGGCGAGCCTGTTCAGACAATAAATGTCGCGACAGACAATTTATTGTTGTGATATCTGGAATTACGGGAAAACCCGCGCCAGCAGTGGTTTGGTGGCTTACAGCAAGGCTTGGCGGCTTTGTTTGCGCAAACCAATCATGTGACTTTTTCAGCAAAAGCCAGCGTTGTGCGCTGAACGAACCACCCCGATTGTTGCATCTTTCTGCGTCGCACAATCGCTGCGGCCTGCGCGGGGGATTGTCATTTCCGGATACAAACGCGCACAAGTGCGCGCGTGACTCTGTGCCACACTGCGCAACATTCCAATCGAACGTACGCACGATGAAACGTCTTCTGCTAGTGGCTGCCCTGCTGGGCGCCGCCCTTCTCTCAGGCTGTGGCGTGGTTGCCGCGCCGTGCCGCGTAGCATCGGCCGGCTTGAAAATGGTGCCGCTGGTCGGGCATGTGGCCGCCGCACCCACGGACGCCTGCGCAGACATCATCGATTGAGGGCTGCCAGCGCGATGCTGGCGCCCGGGCAAGCCGCTACATCGAACGGTTATTGAGGCTTCGCCGCCTCCATCTGCCCCGCTACCCAATCCTGCAAATCCTTCAATTGCTGGGCGTTGGCGTGGAAGGCTTCAGCCTCGTGCTCGTGCTGGGCTTCAACGTCAGAGAGGACAACGCCACTGGCGGCTTCATCAAGGAGGCCGGCGGCGGTGGGAAGCTCGGCGCGATTGGCGGAGTTCCACATGCCGACAAAGCGGCCAGGGATACGGCAAGCAGCATCGTCGTGCACAACGACTTCATGGGGTACCTCGCGGTCTCGGTAGAGGATGCGGTCTCGGAACACGGTCTGGATGCGCGTCTGGGCTTGCGCGGCGTGGTCGACCACCTGGGCGGTGACGTTGGCTTGGCGGGTTTCGGTTTGTGCGGCAGCCACCTTGGCCTGCAGCGCTTGTGATCGCTCGACATGCCGCCGATGCAGATCCCCCGCGCCGTAGCCAAAGCCGAACGCCAGCACCAACGCGAGGATGGCGCCGCCCCACAAGCGCGGATCAAGCAGGCTCATGACGCGGCCCCTCCTGCAAGCACGGCGCGGGCGCGCGCCCACAGCGCACGTCGATCGTCGAGACCGTTGGTGCCGCCGTTGATCCGGCGCGTCAGTTGTACGAAGGCGGCGTCGGTGTCCTGATCCGCAAATCGATTGAGCCCATTGCGCAGCCAGAACCATGCGGCCGATGCGGTGGCGTGCTCTGGCAGTTCCAGCAGCTCGGGCTGCGCTTCCAGATCCAAACCCAGGGCGATGCCGCAGGCACGGTAGTTGGCGCGGCCGGTGATCTGGATCAGGCCGCGGCCGAGAAAGCGCTTGCCGTCTCCGGGTTGCGTATTGCCGAGATCTGCGCGGCCCTCGTACCCGCGTTGCGCGGGCGTCGGGCCCCACAGTTCACGCACGTAGCGCAGTTGCCCCGATTCGTGCCCGACCTGCGCAAGAAACGCGGCGATGCGGGCGGGCGTGTTGATCTGCCGAAACAGCAGTACGTCGGCCAGGACGGGCGCGAACACATCGGCGCGCCCACCGGCATTGGGCATGACGGCGCGCAGTTGCGCCGCAGTCAGAAGCGGTTCAGCCATGGCTTGCCTTGTGCATGGATTCGCGCACGTCGTCGACGACCTCGGCGAGGTCGGCATCGCGCCGCTTGTTGATGAAGTTGAAGACCCAGCGCACAACCGCCCAGCCGGGCAGGCCGCAGACGAAGTAGATGCCGCCGAGTGCCATGGTGCCGTTGGCCGAGCCGATCCAATGCGCCACCCCGAAGTACTGGATGACGGTGGCCCCACCGCCCACGCTGGCGATGACGGTGGAGATGAGCGCCACGGCCCACTCGCCGCGTGCGCGTGGCAACGTCATCACCATGACGACGATGGTGGCGAGCGCGCTGGCGGCACCCGCCACAGCCGCAGACCCGCCAAGCGCCTTGAAGGCCGCCGCGCCCGCAGCCCCCGCTGCGGCGCTGCTGCTGATGGGTTCAGACATGGTTCCCCCGGAAAAGAAAAAAGCCCGCGCGAAGGCGGGCTGTGTTGCTGAGATGACGGTGCTTACCAGGTGATGGCTTGCACCTCTTCAATGCTGGTGGCGGCTTTGATCTTGGCGACCAGGTCCGCGTACTTCTGCTGCGCGGCGACGCGATGGGCCAGCCAGTCGGCGTTGACTTGCTGGAGTTGCGCGGCGGTGTGCGAGGTGAAGGACCAGTGATCGCCATCCGCGCACCAGAGCGGGATGGTCCAGCCCGGCGATGCGGTAGCGGCTGCGCTGACTGCGCTTTGCAGGTTGCGTTGGTCGTTGTCTTGGGATGGGTAGGTGAGTGCGACGCCTAGGGCGGAGGAGGTGAAGCCGGTGGTCAACGCGTCGGCGCAGGCGGTGCTGAGTTTGATGGTTTGCATCGTGCGCGCTTGTACAAGCAGTTCCTCAGCGGTCGGGGGCAATGGCGCGCCAAGTGCGCCGTCCACCACCGTGTAGCCGGGCTGATTGATGCAGGCAAGCCACTCGTCTTGCGTGATCTCGATGACGTTGGTCACACCTTCGGGGACCGGGCTGTCGATGCTGTCGTAGTAGGCCGTGATGTGACCATTCAGGTCATATGCTGCGAATTTTGCGGTCATGATTTAGCGCCCCATTGCGATCCAGGAAACGACGTCTGCGGCCCAAGAACCTTGACCGTTGGAGTTACCGATCTGGAATTGTGAAAGCGAAAGAACATTGACTCGCCCTGTATATTGGGTATTGACATTGTTTGTCGTCACAACCATTGAATAGACGTTGTTCGGAAATGCGATCGGGAATGAATACGTTTGATAGGAAGCCGTGGTTCCCTGGTTCATCCCCCACTGCAAAATCAAACCGCTAGGAAGCTTCTGATAGCCGTTACCTGACAGGATGGAACCGAATGCGCCTGAAGACAGCACTAAATTTGCGGACCCATCAACGGATAGCCAGACTGTATTTGCTGAACTTCTTACTAACGTCAGCGTATCGCCGGGACCAATAACGAGAGATGTTGCCGACGCATTGATCGTGTCTGAACCGGAGCGGGCCAGCGTAATACTGTATGAAGTGATATTCAGGAATCGAAGGACCGTACCGACCGAACAGGCGGCCACTAGTGGAAGCGTTACAGCAAAGTTCGAAGTCGCATTTTGAAAAACGACAAGTTTGTTTGCATATGTGGTATCCATAGCTGCCGCACTGCTGATTGCAACCACGTCGGCTAACGATGCGCCATTCTGTTTAACGAAAGCCGTCGTAGCCACCTTCGTACTGTTATCAAACTGCGCCGGCGTCACCCCAGTGGTCAACGTCTGCCCAGCACTCACCCACCCATTCACCCCATTCGACACAAACTGCACCGCCTCACCCGGATTCAGCGCGAGGCTGTTGGCGCTGCTGCCCTGGCCGAACGCGAGCGTATCGGTGCCATTGCGCGTGACGGTGGTCGAGCCGCTGGCTTGCATGTACGTCACGCAGACGCTCGTGCCATTCGGGCAGTTGGCAGCCGGCGGCAGCGTGATGGCTTGGCCGGTAGCGGTGACGTTCACCAGTGCGCCGAGTGCCGCCGTGGTGAGCGTGCTCGATGCGGCGACGTTCTGGATGCTGGAGTAGCGCTCGCCAATCGCCGCCAGGAAACCGCCCGTCGGTGCAGTGGGCGCGTTCGGATAGGCGGTGATGTTGGCCGCCGTGATCGCGCTCTGCCCATTGGCCACGGTGATGATGGCGAGGCCAACGTAGCCCGCCGTCACTGCAGGCGTCGTCTGCGTGCCGGTGGTGGCGGCCGTGCCGGCAACGAGCTGCAACGACACCTGCCCCGCACGCGTGGTCGGCTGTGCATTGCCGCTGCCGCCCGGCCCATTGAATGCCTGCGACGGATTCGCGCTGTTGTAGTACGGCAGCACGACGTTGTTGATGTCGTTCTCCAGGTACGCGGCCTGGATCAGGTAGTTCTGGCTGTAGCCGGCCGTGGCGGGCGCCGAGAGGATGAACGACTGCGCATCCATGAGGATGCCCTGCTTGAGCAAGCTATGCGTGGTGTCCGCCGGCAGCGCGCTGTACGCCGTGCCATCCACGTTGGCGAGCTGGTAGATCTGGCCGGGGTTGACGGTCACGCTCATCGACGCGGGCGTGGTGGGCACGCAGCCCAGGCCCGAGACGACAGTGGACGTGCCGAACAAGTCCGAGCACAGCTTCGCCAGCCCGATCATGGTCTGCCGGTTGGTGTTGAGCAGGTCCGTGGTTTGCGGCACCTGGCCGCTGTAGACAATCTGACGATCCAAGACTGTTCTCCAAAAGAAAAAGCCCAGCGGGTTGCCGGGCTGTCGGTGGTGAGGAAAAACGCGTGGGTGCGCGCCTACGAACTGATGCGCGTCCAGATGATGGAAGCGGCGGGCCGCACCGATTCGATGGCGGCGTAGATGTCGGCATCCGACACGGTGTTGCTGCTCATCGACGGGTCAACATATTCGCCTTGCGACGGCACGCTGTAGCCGGTGGTGACGATGCTGTAGCCAGCTACGTTGGGGATGCCGCTGCCGAGCGGGCGATACGCCTGCACGAACGCCTGATACGTCAGCGAGACCTGCCCGTATGCGCCGGCCATGCCGTAGCCGCTGTTGGGCGCATCGTAGGCGCCGCAGTCTGCGGGGCGGCTGGGCTCGATGATGGTCGGCGCGCGCCCGGTCAGGTCCGTCAGCACGCGGATGATGGCGTTGCGTGTGCCGCGTTCACGGAACAGGTTGGCGACGATGTTGGCGCGGAACGATGCATCGGACTGGCCCGTCTTGCGCCGGATCGACAGGCCGAAGAAATCAGCCGCAATCATGTCGAGCCAGCCATCGGTGGCGGTCAGGATGCGCGTTTGCTGCTTGGCATAGGCATACAGGCCGTAGACGTAGGCACCGCTGTACGCAAGGCCCTGCAGCAATCCGTTGAGGATGGGCGACTGCGCCACATCGCCAAACCAGCGCGGCAGATACCCTCGTATGCGCGCGAAGATGTCTTGTTGGTCACCGGTTGCCATTACGTCACCGTGATGGAGTTGGCTGTGGTTTTGATGACTTGCAAGCTCGTGGCAGGCAAGTCCGCTGTGCTGCCGTTGAGCAACGTGCTCGTGACGTTGGTCACCGCCGGTGACGCGTCATACGCCACCTGAGCCAGCCGCGAATACGCCAACGGCGTACCTAGTGGCAGGCTGTTGATGTAGTTCAGCAACGCCGCCTGCACCTGTGCCGCGATGGTCTGATGCGTATAGCCCGCAGCGGTCGCGATGCTCATGGAGACCGTCGCGTTCACCACGACCGGCCCATACACATAGAACGTGCTCGTCACTGGCCGCACCGCATCCACCGCGTTGCTCACGCTGGCAAGCAACGTTGACGTGGGCGCGCCCGTACCGTCATCCACGATGACGATGAAGGTGCCGTTCTGCGGCAAGCCGGCGTAGGTCTGGTTCTCCAGGATCACGTAGGTCAGCCCCTGCTTGACGCTTGCGATGGCGGAGCCGATGGCCGTCTTTGTGGCTTTCGACAGGCTCGCCACGTAGGCGATGAAGCGCGAGCGGAACGCTGTGTCAGGCTCGGCATCTGCGCCGTTTACGAACGTGGCCGAATTGCTGACGGTATCCACACCGGAGATCGCACCGACGATGGTGGATACCGCACCCGCCACCGCATTGCCTGCCGCACCGGGCGTCGCGGCTTGCACCGGCACGGTCGCGCTGGCGGTGCCTGCAGCAATGACATAGCCGCCGAGCGTGGCGCTATACGCAGGGTTGGTCGTATCCACCACTACGTTGAACTGCTGCGTGCCATCGCCCGTCTGCACCATCGCCGAAAGCGGCACCAGCACCTGCTGCGTGACCGTGAAGCGCGAGAAAGTCACGCTGCCCGTGGCGGGCACCGCCGCCAGGCGCGTTAAACCGAAATCGCTCATCCACGAATCGAGGTCGGCCCCGCTTGAAGTGGACGCGCGCGTAATGGCCATGACTTGCAGGATCAAACCCTGCAGCCACACTGTGACCGCCGCGTTGGCCTCGACGACGGCGCGCAGCACCGACCCGACAGTCAAGTCGACCAGCACCTTGGCATAGCCCTGGATGGCCGCCACCTGGTTGCGCACGAGCGTCACCCAGTCTTGCGTCTGAATGGACATATGGATCACTTGCTCACATTGAATTGAAGGGACACCGGCTCGCGCGTGATCGCGCTGCTGTACAAGATGCGCACGCTCACGCCGCCGGTGATGGCCGCCACGTCCACCTGCGGCTCGGGGCTTTGCGCAACGCCCGCTTCCTGCAGGATCTGCGCGCGGATGAGCCCGCGCAGCGCCGGCACATCAAGCGTCTCGCCGATCTTCTGCGGCAGGCCTGCGCCGTAGTCGGTGTGGAAGATGTAATCGCCCGGGTTGGTGACGAGGCGCCGCACGATGCGTTGCTGCGTGCGCAGGTCCGCGCTGGCAAGGCCCAGGTCGCCAGTGGGTGACACGGTGACGTCGCCGCCCACCCAGTGGTTCACGTCGTTCAGCAGTTGCTGCGTCATGCCACGCTCCCGGTGTTGCTGGACCCGGACTGCACGCCGGTATGGCGGTGCGTATCGTCAATCCGATGGCCATTGGCCGACACCTGCCCACTGAACTGCGTGTTGCCGCTGATGCTCATCGAGTTGCCGCTGCCGTTGTTGCCCGACACCGCCATGCCCGCCTGGCCCGTGATGGTTTGCGTGACCACCAGCGTGCCGTCGATCTGCACCGGCCCCGTGTGATTCCACTGCGTGGCCTGACTGGTGAGCGTGCCCGCGCTGATGAGCGTGACCGTGCCGTCGTTGTGGAACTGCAGCTTGGAGCCCGAGGCATGCGTGAGAAAAAACTCGCCCGATTGCGCACCGGTCGGCCGCGCCTGATCGCTGAACAGGCGCGCGCAGATGACACCGTTCTCGATGTCGCCGCCCAGGAATTGCACCTCCACCTGATCGCCCGGGCTGACCGGCGCATCGATGCCCCAGCCATTGCCGACCCAGGCAGTGGCAACAGGCATCCAGCCGGTCAGCGAGCGCTCCGGGTCGGCGGTGTCTTCAGGTTGGAGGCGCACGCGCGCAGAGGCCGTGCCAGGGTCGTAGCTGGTGACGATGCCCATGCGGTTCTCCGCGCGACTGGACTGCGCCATCATCGCGGCGAGCACCATCTGGTTGCGAAGCTGTTGAATCATTGGCTCGTGTCCTTGTTGATGTTCTTGGCCGACACCTCCATCACGTAGCCCTCGCTCAGGCTCATGCTGCGGGTGATGCTGTCGATCAGGTAGCCCTGGTCGAAGTTAGTGCCGGTGCCGGTCAGGCTGACGATGTCAGTGGGTGTGAGCAGGTGGTCGGCAGGCAAGCGCGCGCGCAGCTTCATTTCGTGCTGCGCGACCTCGTCGAACTTCTGCTTGGCCAAGCGCTTGACGCCAGCTTGGTCGATGCCGTTACGCTCAACGGTATGGGTCGGCTTTTGGCCTTTGCCACCGCCAGGCGCATTGCTGTAGCGGGCCGTGAATTTCTTGCCTTGCTTCGCATTCCACGAACGCGCTTCCACCGTCACGCCCTTGGCCACCGTCAGGTCGCGCGACAGTTGCAGGCTCGACACGTTGGCGGCCGGGTTGCCGTTTTCGTCGCGTGCCCATCGCAACTCGTAGGGCAACGCAGGCCCTTGCAAGCGCGGCGCGAAGTAGAGCGTCTTGCCACTCACGTAGCAGAGGAAGTCCTCTTCGCGCGCCAATGCGGCAAGCAGGTCCCACTCGGTGCGTTGCGCCGTCAGGCTGACGTTGTCGTGCGCGTAGGTCTTGCCGATCAGCCGCTTCGTCTCCGGACCAACGGCTTGCAAGCCGTGTGCCGCGGCCAGCTTTTCAGCAACCTTCGACGCCGTCATGTTCTGAAACTGCAACGTCACCTGCGCGTCAATGAACAACGCCGTCAGGTCCCGGCCGCTCAGCGTGAGCTGCGCGGAGACTGGGTCCAGTTCGACGCTATCCACACGACCATAGATCAGGCTTTGCAGCGTGGTCTCGTCGTACTGCAGCGGATTCGGCGGAAAGCCGGCAAAGATCTCGACCTCTAACGCAAGCTGGCTGGAAAACCAGTTCGCATCGCGATCGGGCGGCAAGGCACCGGCGGCGAGCGTGATCTGGAACGTATCCGCCTGCTCATACGAGTTGCTCAGGACCGACCAGCTCACACATGCCGGCACACGTTCGCCGCCCACCTTCACGATCGTGCGGGGCTGCCGCACATCGGGTATCACGGGTAGCTTGTTCAGGCTCATAAGAAAAAAGCCCCGCATGGCGGGGCTGTCCGGTTGATGAGAACGGCGCGCTATGGATTGGGCAAACCACCGGCCGTGTCTTTGTGGGGCGGCACGATCAGGGTTTTGACGCCTTGCACCAGGGGGTCCCACAACAGCTCGGGGTTGGCCTTGGCGAGGCTCGTCCATGCCATCGCGTCGTCGTACTCCTTGGCGGCGAGCTTCATCAGGTCACCACCGGCTGTCACCACATGCTTGGCGCTCTTGTAGACCGACGCGATATTGGTCTGCATGCGGCCCGCAACGCGATCGAGCTGAACCAGCACGGGCAAGCTCAGCGCCGAGTTGATCTGGCCATTGAGCTTCGCCACCTGCTGCGCCACCGGATTGTTCGGCAGGATGCCGCCCAGCGTGGCCACCTTCATCAGCTCGCTGTTGGCGGAGGCAACCAATGCCTGCGCACGGTCCCGCACGGCCGTCACCTTCTGCAGCACGTTGCTGAGCGTGGACTGCGCAGCGTTGGCAAAGCTCGCCACCGTGTCGATCGCCGAGTTGGCCGAGTCGATCAAGCTGGATAGTTTGCTGTCTCCGATGGTGCTGGCCATGTCGGTCATGGCTGCGGCGTCGCTTTTGACCAGGCCGTCGATGCCGGTACCTTCATCCGGCATCGTGTACTTGGACATGTCACTCGACACCTCGCACGTGATCTTGTAGGGGATCTTGTAGGCGCGCTGGAAATCCGCGCGAAACTCGCGGATGACGACGATGTAGCAGATCTCGGACCACTGCAGCACCAGTTCCTTGCCGCTCACGCGCAGATCGTCCAGCTCGCGGGCGCGAGCGAGTGCTTCTGTACCGAGCAGCCAGCCAGACCACTCGACGGGCGCACAGAATGCCCCCATCGAATCGATCACCCGCGTGCCGCCCACCAAGTCATGCATGGCCAGCTTTTGCGTGCCGCCAAAGGAGATGGTTTCGGGAATTTCCAGATCCTTGAATTGGAAATTCTGTCCGAGTTTGAGAGTGAAGTCGGCCATGGTTGATCAGAGTCCGGATGGCATGAGGTTCATGCCAGTGTTGAAGTTGCTGGCGCCGGTTTGCGGGCGCGCCAGATTGCCTTCGATCTGTTTCCAGACCACCTGGCCGACGGAGCGACCGTCCATCGTCACATCGCCCTTGAGGTAGATGAGCTTCGTCTCTGGCACCTTCACCGTACTGCTGGCAGAGTCATTCGCTTGCTTTGCTGGCGAGCTAGCTGGACTTCCTTTTGCCCCTTTGACTGCTTGATAGATCTCCCAGCCTGTCAGAGCAACGCCCGCTGCCAAGCCAATCGGCCCCAATAGCCCCAGTGCTCCTCTTGCACCCACTCGGCCAAGGATGCCGAGCGCTCCTCTAGCGAGCGGCGACCTGGTGATGGCTCCCATGGCACCCAGCGCTCCTCGCGCCAATCCCCCGCCCATGCGAAGCGCAGACGCGCCAACGCGGCCGGCGACTTTGAGTCCCATGCCTGCTACCCGCCCAAGAAATTTGCCTCCGCGCGTCGCAACCGAGCCTGCAGCGTTCAATACCTTCTGCAGTACGCCTTTGCCAACACCGCCCTTGCCTCCGCCGCCCGGCAAAGGCAACGAAGAAAGCGTCGAGCTTGCCTTAGACAAAAAGGTTAGGCCCGTAGCCAGGGCCATGAGTGTCTTCGTTGTGCCTGGATTCTCCTGCGCCCACTTCGTGATGCCATCGAGCATGCTGTTGAACTTCTCCAACCCCGAAATCGCCAACGGCAGGATGTGCTCCCCAAGCGCGATATTGAGGTTCGTCTTCTTGGCTTCGTAGTCCTTCAACTTGCCTTCCAGCCCTTCGTTTTCCTTTTCGTAAAGCTTGACAGTGCCCGGCCCATTCTTGGCGTTCTGCAGATACAGCCCCGCTCGGTCCTTCTCATGCTCGAGCTGCTGCAGGATGTTCTTCTCACCCTTCATGCCGAGCAGGCTGCCCAGCTTGGTGTTGAGGCTGTCTCCGCTAAAGCCGCTCTTTTTCAGCGCCGGCACGATCTCGTCCAGCAGGTACTGAAGCGGGTTGTTGGCGAAGTTCGCTGCGTTCGTCATACCCGTCGCATCCACACTGGTGATGCGCCCCGCCTTGTCGCGATGCACGGCCTTCGGGTCCAGCAGCTTGACGCGCTGCAGCTCGTGCGCAACGGTGGCGGACATGTTGCCTGCCGCCCAGCCCTGGAGCGCCGACATGGCATCCACGCCGGCCTTCGAGCCGCCATTGGCTTGCATGAACTGCTTCAGCCCAAACGCTGTTGCCTCAGACGGCTTCAGCGCGCCAGAAAGCTTGCCGCCCTGCATGGCCTCCAGGTAGTCCTTCGGCAGCACACCGCCGCCGCTGGCCAATGCTGAGTTGACCAGCATGTCGAAGGTCTCTTCCACCTTCTTCACGTCGATCTTGCCGTCTTTGCCGATCACGCCGTCGCGCATCTGCGCAGCCTTCAGCGCAGTCAGCGCCATGCTGTCGAGTTGCGCACCGTCTTTGACGCCGGTTGCCGCCCCAAACGCTGTTCTCGCCTGGGCCAGCAGTTTCGTAACGTCCTGCGCCTGGGCCGAGCTCTGCAGAATGGTCTGCGCCCCACCAAACAATTGCCCGACATCCGTGAGCGACATGCCCTTGACGTCCAGGCCTTTGAGGAACTTCTCGTTCGCCGCTGCAGCGCCTGGGTCGAAGCGGCTGATGCGCTCAAGCACCGCGTGGTACTTCGATGCGGCGTCCACCTGCTTGTCCCACATGTGGAGTGTTTCGTTGCCCGCCCTCGCCAAGCCGCTGCCGAAGTCCATCAGCTTCTTGACCTTCTCCAGCCGGGTCTCCAGCTTCTCCGCACCCTTGTTGACGGATTCGAATTGCGCGGCGATCGCCACCAACCCACGCGAAACGTTATCCACCAACGCAATCTGTATTCCAACCTTGTAAGCATCGAGGCTCATAGGAATCCTTCATCTGTTGAGGCCACCGATCTCACGTGTGTGCGTTTGCGGTGGACACACTCTGGCGGCCCTCCAGAACCGCCGCCACCGCATCGCCCACGCTCTTTTGCAACGCATCGGCCTGCTCATTCGCCACCACACCCAGCAACGGATGCGGTGGCGCCTGCGCACTGCCAAGCTCTTGAGCGACAGCCTGTGCGGCGTTGGAGCCGATGGCCGCCTCCAACCCCTTGACCGTGTGGCCGATGGAATCGCGCAGCGCATTGACGCGCGCCGCCTCGGTGATGCCGGCGGCCGCTGCGCTCTCCACCGCCTTGGCGCGGGCCGCCTGCTCCATTGCCGCAGCGGCTGCGCCCAGCCCCTGCGACAACGCCTCTGGCACCCGCGCCTCCAGCTCGGTCAGGCGACGCGCCATCTCTGCTAACGAGAGGTTCATTCGCGCTCCTTGAAAGACATCGTCTTCAAATCAAACTCCGCGCCATGGAATTCGCTGCATTTGATGGCCATCGCCTGCCGCATGGTGTCGTCCAGTGAAAACGCCACGTCGAACGGAACACCGTTATGCACGAGCCACATCGCCTCGTGAAACGGGCCGTTCGTCAGGAGTTTTTTAGCTCGGACTCCGAGGCGGCAACGTTGATGAAGCTGGCCGCCACACCACGCTGCGCGGCTTCGTTGCCCTCTTCGCCCAGGCGTTGGTACAACGCACGCAGCTGCGCTTCGGAGGCCGGCGTCGGCACCGGCTCGCCATCAATGGCGGAGACGAACTTCAGGTGCGCCACCTCGGCCAGGTAGAGCATGTTCAGTTCGCTGCCGCCCGCGGCCTTGGCAAAGTCCAGGTTGGCCAGCGGGCCCGGTTTGCGCAGCGTGATCTTGCGGCCCAGCGCATCGTCCACCACCACTTCTTTCACAGCGGACTTGATGAGTTGTTCGGAGGGCTTGATCGGCGTAATGGTCACGTTGGTCATCAGGACACCTTGATGCGGCGCGAGGCCACGAAGTTGACGGATTGCTTGATGGTGGCGTCGCCCGCGCGGTTGCCGGCATCGGCCAGCGTCATGAGCACGCCGTCGTAGCGGAACTGCGAAACCGAGCCATTCGCTTCCTGGATCGTTTCGTAGATCTGCGCAGGCGCTTCGTTCACGCCGGCGTAGTAGCCCGCTTCGAGTTGGGCGAAGTAGTTGTCGAGCGTCGCGTCCTGGCGCTCCACATCGAACGAGCCCGACCAGCCGTCGAAGAAGCGGATGTGGTCGGTGATGCCATCGAGGCGCTTGACGCGCACGTCGGTCACATCCTGCTTGCTCTTGAACGCGGTGATCTTGTTCGGCTGCAGCGTGCCGTTGGCGGTCTGGATGACCAGCGTGTAGTCGCGACCGACGGAGTAGCCTTGAATCGGCATAACGTTCTCCAAAAAGGAAGGAAATGGCCCCGCGCCATGCGAGGCCAGAAGGTTGATTGATTAAGGCGTGATGCGTTACTGGTTCGCGGTCGAGGTGCGGATCACCGTCGCCTGCGAGCCTTCCACGTTCACCAGGAACTTCTCGATGACCGACAGGTAGACCACCTTCACGTCGGCCTGCATGTAGCCCAGTGCTACGCGGTTCATCGGGTTGTTGTTGGCATCGATCTGCACCGAGAACGCCGGGCCGCCATTGACCGCGCCGATCATCCCCTGCTGCTCCATCGAGCTGAGGAAGTTCGACAGCGTGGCCGCCGCCTGCGCGCGCACCGTGGCCGACTGCAGCTGACCAACGTACTTACCCATGCCCGCGTTGATCGTGCTGGCGATGTAGTTGGTCATGCGCGTGTAGTTGTCGCCTTGCGTGAGCGCGTTCGAGCTGGTGTTGTGGCCCGCGCGGCAACCGAAGTACGCACCGCCCGGCACCGGGTTGGTGACGACATCGATGCCTGCTTGGATCAGCGCCTGCAACTCGGCCGAGCTGTAGCTCTGGTTGGCGAACGTCTTCTGCGTGCCGACCACGCCGTAGATCGGCTTGTTCAGGCTGCTGTTCTGCGG